>JAESFO010000096.1_pt1 | contig 283399 bp, 290 predicted proteins | sample 9269421 | NCBI WGS metagenome assembly JAESFO01 (sample SAMN14502839, study PRJNA617101) | algae metagenome | isolation source: Nostoc desertorum CM1-VF14 and co-occurring heterotrophs from rocky... | place: USA: Clark Mountains, San Bernardino, California | collected 2000-06-05
ATCCATCCGCCGTGTCCGAGCCCCTAAACCATGCGACCGAGAAGGGGCGGGCTGGGTCCTTGCGGGGGCGACTGATCGCCTTCCGCAGTGCTTCGACTGGCGCTCGGGCGTCGTCGAGCGTCCAAAGGTCCCACACCTCCCCGCCGTCACGCCGGAAGCCGGCCCCGGCCACGTCCCGCTCGAGCGCATTGTGAGTGTGCTTGCTCCGCAGCAGCGCCTTGGGAGCCCTCGGCCATTTCGCCATGCCGCGGCGATAGGCAAGCTTCTTTGCAGCGAGCGCGGCGACGTAGGCCGCCTCCAGGGTCGGAAGTTCATCGGCCAAGCGGAGCAGCGTCGGGTTCTCGATTGCCGCAAGGGTGGCGGAACCAGCGAGCGCAACGGTCGCGCCGGCCGCAGAGGCAGACGCCAGCCCGAGCAGCAGCCGACGACGGTTGAGGGTGGGGGACGGCAGTTTGAACATGGCGGGCCTCGTGGGTGGAGGGAAGGCGGCCGGCGCCGCCGCAACAGGGGGCCGGAGCGCTCGTTGGCGAGTGGCTACGCAGCGAGCGATTGGGATGCAGCGCCGGCGGCTTCGAGCAACTGAAGTTCGATGCCGAGGTCGGCGCGGCGCTGTGCCGTACGGACGCCCCACGGCGCGTAGTCGAGCACGCGCAGTTCGCCACGGATTTCGACGATGCGGGCGGAGCGCGCCATCGGATCCATCCGGGCGGCAAGGTCAGCCTGCGAAGCACGGATCCGAGCCCGCAGCTGCTCAGCGACCCGGGCTGCCTCGCGAGCGTTGGCATTGCGGGCGTCGGCCTTGGCATCTTCCCATGCGCGGCGCAGCATCTTAGCGAAGAAGGGGCGGAGGAACGCGCGCTTGCCGGTCTCATCCCCGGCCGCGAACATTGCTGGGCGGGCAAGACGGTAAGCGGCCCAGGCGGAGCGGAGGATTTCGGAGCGGTTGAACATCGGGACTTCCTGTTGCTCGTTTTCGCTAACAGGTGTACGTATCGCATACGTGTGTATGCGTTGCAACAGAAAAGCATACGCTTGTATGCGTTTTACGGAGTTACCCGATTTGGCAAATCTGACGCCAGAGGCAAACCGCGCGGCCCGCGCCATACTGAAGTGGTCAGTCCGTGACCTGGCAGACGCGGCAGGGGTGGCGTTCACGACCGTCCATCGGTTCGAGAGCACCGGCGTTGCTACAGACACGACCAAGGCCAAACTGGTGGCGGCTTATGCTGCAGAGGATGTGGAAATCACCAACGGGGACGGTACGGGAGCGAGGCTGTTGCTCAAGAAATCGGGAGCGCCCGAATGACCCCGCTTCGGCGGGGGGGGTGAGGGTATGCCGCCCGGCCAGGTCCACGGTGATCTGCTGACGCACCGACATGCCCGCTTCCTCGGCCGCACCTTTTGCGGGTCAGCGTACCTATCGCGCGAAGGTGCATGTGACGCGTGCGGTAGGCTCGCTGTCACATCCGAAACCTTGGCAAAGGCCCGCGCTACAAAGGAGCTTTGAATGGAAGGCGCGGAACGCTTTGTGCTGTCGTACCTGACGGCGATCGAGAACGATCAGGTCGTTGGCCAAGAGACCGAGTGGTACACCGACGACGCGATTCAGGTGGAGTGGCCGAACAAGCTAGTTCCCGCAGGCGCGACACGTAACCTCGAGCAACTGCGTCAGGCTGGGGAGCGGGGACGTGCCATCGTTGCGAGCCAGCGCTACGAGGTGACCAATGTTGTCGCTGTCGGCAACAAGGTTGCGGTCGAGGCCATTTTTCGCGCCACCTTCAAGATGGACATTGCCGGGCTGCCAAAGGGCGATGTGATGGTGGCGAATTTTGCGATGTTCTTCGAAATGCGGGACGGGAAAATCAGTCGCCATCATACCTACGACTGCTTCACCTCTTGGTGAGGTGGGTTGATCCAAATGTCACGGTGGTGGTGCCAGCCATCCACTTGGCGACCCCACCCATAGACGCGCGTACATAGGCTCGTCAGTGCTCAGGCGGCCCCTGGCCTTACGAAACGATGTACCACGCGATTTCGACCGGAGTTCTTCGCTTCATAGAGCAAACGGTCTGCCGACCTGAACAGCGTTTCATATGAGACAGGGCTGTCGAAAACCGCAGCCCCAATGCTTACGGAAATCTCGGCGGGTACACCGTTCGGCGCGAACACCGCTTGTGCTATTCGCCGGCGCATTCGCTCCGCCACAACCAGGGCCTGACGGGCGTCAGTCTTTGGCAGAAAAACCCCGAATTCCTCTCCGCCAATACGCCCCACCAGGTCAGTCGGCCGGACCTCGTCCTTAAGCCCTTGCGCTATCAATCGCAGCGCAATGTCTCCGTTGGCGTGGCCGAAGCGGTCGTTGATGCCCTTGAAGTGGTCGGCGTCCACCACCAACAGCGCGCCCTCGATCGCGTGCGACGAATTCACTTGGCTGAGATAGGCGTCAACCAGCGTCACGAAAGCACCGCGGTTAAGGCAGGTCGTTAGGCTATCCCGGGAGGCAATCAGTGCAAGTTCGTGCTGCGCTATGGCCAGCTGGCGCAGCTTGGAGCTGAAATAGTAGAGGATCGGCCCAGTCATCACCACTGGCAACACTATCGCCATTAGCCACGTGAGGTTGGCAACGTGGGGCGGCATGAACTGAGTAGTGTAGTCGACACCGAGTAGAGCGACTGCCATCGTACCCAAGGTGCCCAAGCATGTGACGAGCGCCACCCTGCTCCAACCACGCGGTGAGAAATCGTAGCGCTTCGCCATGGAGATTAAATACAGGCAATTGATAAATTCGACGTTCGTCAGGTCGGTAAAATCCGCTCCGATGGTTTCAGCTCTAACAAAGTGGATCGCCGAGAGTGCGATGGCGCGGCTCGAAGGAGACACACTGCCTAATTTGCGCCCGTCAGATTGCCTTCTTGAACCTGTGCCATGTGGCCCCCCTCGAGCCGAACCGTAATGGTCTGCGGCCCAAATGCTCCGGGTCCAATCCGAGTGATAGTTCCTTGAACGGAAACCGGCTCTTTGCGAATTATGTCTGGCAGAGGATCGCGACGCTGGATCATTGTCACAGGAAGGGTCACCGGCAGCGGCCAACCGCCAATGTCGATCGCCACCACCTTGGAAGATGCGTCCTCGTCAAGAGCGCGGATGATATGCCCCGTCAGAGTGACCCTCTGCCCGACCGACCAAGTACGCCTGTGCAATGTCATGATGACTCTATGAACCTCAGCGCCGCTATAACCGAGAGCATACTCGGACGGAAGGTATTCGCTTCGCAGTATTGGTCGCGCAGCCGTGCAAATTAACAATGTGACTGATGCAACAGGGGTATAGATGGCGAAGAAACTTTAAGCTCGGCAACTGGCATCCGGATCCACCATCGAGAGCGCGGTCGATGACCCGGACTTAATCGCCGACATAACAGGCGGGAGACCGCCCACCCGGCCGGCTGTACGCACTCTCGAGGTGGCTTGGCTGCACCGCTCATCAGGTCAGGTCTCGAACCCTGCCGTCTTGGAATTGCTTTGACGCGAACCCATCGCGAGGCAGCGCGTTTCCTCATGTGAAAGGAGACCGACAATGGCCCAGCAGTCGACAACTCAACCGCGGGAAGCCCCGAAAAAGCAGGGCAAGCACACGCACGACCAGCAACAGCGGATCATCAACAAGGACGAAATCACTAAGGGCTCAGACGTGTCACTGCAGGGCGAGACGCTGAAGCATGCTGCCAAACGCTACCCAAAGCCAGGGCCGGGCCACGCCTACGACATCTCCTCGGGTGATCGCTCTATACAGCGCGGCTCGAACGATGCTGGCTCGCACGACAAGAAGCACTAGGAGGCCGGCGATGACCAAGCGCCAGATGGACGACAATTCGGATGACCTGGGTCGGCGGCCGGACGGGTCGAAGCAGGAGCAACCTGGTACCGAGGACGTGACGCGGATCAAGGAGGATACGGTTGAAGCTGAACGGGATGACGACGAGGAGAGTGACGCCAATCCGTCTCCGATGAACCCCGCGTTTCCGTAACTTGCGAACGGAAGGTTACGATCATGTCTGGTGATCGGCTTGATCCTTGGGTTGATCCCGATTTTGAGCAATCGGTTCGAGATACGGCCTACTTCATGTGGGAGAACGACGGGCGCCCCGATGGGCGGGAGCAGGAATACTGGTTCCGAGCCTTAGAAGTGTGCCTTCGTCGACGAAACTTGGACAAGCAACTCCAAGAGCCAGCCACTCACTTTCCGGAACCTATAGATCCCATCGCTGAGCGAGCAGCTGAAGTCAGCCGAAAAGTAGGACTGCAGCGACCTTTCAGAAAGGATGAGGACGATACCGTTAGCGGTGGCTTCAACCAGAAGCGTCGCTGAATTGGTGGGGACGGATGCCTCCCCGTCCCTCATCATTCCGACTGCTCTTTCGCTCGCTTCAACAGAGTGGCGTCGCCTTCGCCTAAAACCTCGAGCAGCGCCAGCTTCTCGCGCCGATAAACCTTCCAGAAGTGCGGATCGTGCTTCTTGATGCTGTGCGTGTTGTCGATGAGGTCGGCAAGCTTGATGGTCTTCGCTGCCGGTGGAGCCTTGGCCAAGTGTTGGCGGTCGTGTTCCTTGCGGATGCGACGGTTACCGTCTCCAGGCTTCGACACGTCAGTGAGCCAATCAACCAGTTCGCCAACCTCCGCGCCGAACTCTTCGCGGATTTCATCGATCGTCACAGGTGTGTCTTCCACCACATCGTGGAGGTAGGCGGCAGCCACCATCTCCGAGGTGTGTGGGACAGACCGTACCAACTCAGCCACTGCCATCGGGTGTACGATATATGGCTCATTAGTGTACTTGCGACGCTGGTCGATAGCCTCATGGGCCGCCTTGGCGAAGGCGAGTGCTCGGGTCTCGAGTTCGTAATCGGTCATTGCTATTGCGCAAAACGTTGTGGTGAACGGCTGGCCGCGTCGTGAGCTCAGGAGGCAAGGTCCGCCGGGCCATGTGCGTCAATATCAAATGACAATGCTGCCGGGAATTTGATCCGGAACGATACTCGAATCGCAAGGTTGGTTTGCCCTAGGGAATGATCCTTAGGAGGAGAACCAAAATGGCAGACCAGAAGAGCTCGGGCGGCAACAAGTCGTCAGGCAACGGCAATTCCGGCAACGGAAACAATGGGGACAAGTCTGGCAGCTCCCAGTCCGGCTCCGGCAGCGACAAGTCGTCGTCGGGCACGCAGGGCGGCACGCGGGAGCAGCATGCCGAAGCTGGCCGTCAGAGCCACAAGAACGACAAGTAGCAATAATGGTCTGCCTCTCAGTGAGGCAGGCCTCTTTCCTTGGGAGGTAACCATGTCCAAGGCATATTCGGAGGACCGTTTCCCTGCACCGCGCCTTCCACGGAGACTGAAAAAGTCAGCCCGCAAAATACCGGATGAGAAGGCGCCGATAATGACGGAGGAAGTTTTTTTCGAAGAGCCCCGCGAACGCTCGCCCTCATGGGGCATTCATCAGCAGGACGAACAAAACTAGTAACCGGATCTGACTGGTAGGTGGTCGCAGCCGGTCGCGGTTTGCGAGGTTTGCGGCAAACACGCCCGCAACTCAGCGCAAATTCACGAGAGGCGCGGTCAGTTCTATGATGGTTCCCAATGCCGCGGAATGTACGTCAGCCGGCTTAACTACGATGATTGGGCGCCCTGTCCTGATTGTCATGGCACGGGGAACTGGAAGGCACCCAGTGTGCCACCTGCGAGGGTGACGGCCTCGTCGACGTCCGGCGATAACAACGGCAGGCTCATTGACACCTCGGCCGGCTTTAGTTCCGCCGGATTAAGATGCGCCTGATCGCTCACCGTTCCCCACCCCGCGAGTCACTATGTCGTTGCGCTTTCTTCCTTCCCTCGCGCTCTTTGCAGCTATCGTTCTGGGCGGTTGCGCAAGCACCGGTCGTCCGGCCGCTCTGTCGTCGCCCCTCGTGGACTGCGGCGCGTCTGAGGTCCAAGACCTGATCGGTCAGTCGGTGACTGGCAAGTCCGCTTCCGATGTCAGAGTGGGGGGCCATCCGGTGCGGTCAAAGGGCGACGTGCGCGTCATTGCGCCAGGACAAGCCGTTATACAGAACAGTGAAGATCGATTGAACCTGGAAACCGATGCATCGGGCAGGCTAGTTCGCGCAACCTGCGGTTGATCTGAGGCCTCCAGAGTCAGACCCCGCGCTACTCCTTAGGGCTATCCTTAGGGATAAACGGCGCTTGGAGCTGACGACGCCATAGATACCATGAGCTTAGGCGGAGCAGTGGGCGGACAGACCCTCCGCATCACCTCTGTTTGCCTCCGACTGGACCCGCCAGTGCGAGTTACCGCCTGGTTCCTCCGCGGACCGTGCTAAGTGTTTTGGGCCCTAACAGAACCGAAGGCGCCTTCAAAAGCGCCATCGACCAGATATCGGCCGGGTCGCAATCTCGCCGACGAGCAGACGAAGAGCAAGGCGGCGCCACAAGTTCAATATTTGAGCGGAGCGGAAATAACTCCTCGTCAACTTGTCCGTTGACTGCTTGAGCTGGCCGTTCTAGCGATGACTAGGGGCACTGCTTCAAGGGGGTGAAGCTGTGAAGCGTCCGGCTGTTGTCCAGAAGCTACCAAATAAGCCGAAATCACTTCTCAAGCACCCGAAGCAGTCGGACCTAGCCGGTGCGGCTGAGAAGGCCTATTTTGCACCAAGCCCCTACCATTGTCCTACAGAGGGGCACAGGGCTACCGTCCGTCGATTTAAGCCAGCGACACCCTGCCCCAGGACCTGGTCATTGCGCGAAGGCCTGAATGCTATTCGCGAGGCCATAAGGAATGGTCATGTCTCTGCAAAATGGAACAGGCATGGGTTTCCTCGCCATGTATGGCACCGGGAAGGGGACGTGTGGTATGAGGCGCGGACCGTCGACGGAACGCCCGGCGAGTATCACGGTTATCCGATCGAAGAGTCAGCCGTGCCGGCTGGGCTGAGGCAATGAGCACGTTTCAGATCCAACTTTCCCAGATCAAGCCTGACCGACGGGCGCCCGCGTCTATCGATGAGCATACGCGCGCCCGGATCAAGATCATGCTGGGAAGTACGAACCTTACAGAATTCAAGCCACTCGACGCCGGATTTCACGATAAGACCACGGAGCAGATCGAGGTCCCGGCTTATTACCTCGCTGAATGGATTGCAGAAAACTGGTGGGCGATCCTGAATGAACCTCACAAAAGTGAGGATGAAGACGAGGCCTCTCGTGAGGCGGACGACTATGCCCTCCGCCACTCCTTCATCACGGCTCAGCAAGGATTTGCGCTCCCTGCGGTCCGAATTGTTCCCAACGGCAGGTCGATACAAATCTCGTCGTACGCGCGAGTAGCGCCGTTTGCTGACGTCAGGTTCACCAAGGGCGCGTCATTGTCTTTGGCGCCTGCCGACGTTGAAGGTGCTCTTCGTGGTTTCGTTGCACGTACCGTAGAGATGCTGCACGAGACCGGCATCGAGGAAACAGACCTGCAGTCTGCCTGGGATGCGGTTGAGCGCACCACGGAAGACGAGGCGGCCTACTGCCGTATGATCGGCGCCTTGGGGCTTAGCCCCTATACGAACAATGACTGGGTGGACCGTTGGTTGTTCGAGGTCGCGCAGAAGGCTGGAGAGGACCTCGCGTACGACCTCTGTCTGGTGGCTCGTCCGGACTCTTTGGAGGACTTCGCGAAATCGGCTATGCAAGCCGTCGGTATCGCTGCAGATGCCACCCCTGCCGACATTGCCGCACTTGCGCCCATCCAATTGCCCAAGGACAATCTTACTGTGCCTGCCTGGCAGCGAGGGGTTCGGGCTGCCCAAATGGTGCGACACAAGATGGGCATCGCCGAAGATGATCCACAAAGTGGGGTCAAATTCTTCGAGACCATGGGGATGGGCGTCGAGGGCGGCGCAGCAATTTCTGAGACAGAGATGGCGAACGAGGCCCGTGCACCGATTGTTGGGGCTGTAACCCGCGACAATAATCATGTGAAGGTCGGATTGTTGCAACGCTCCAAACCTCAAAGGCGGTTCGCGGCGGCTCGTGGGGTGTACGTGGGCTGGAACTCCAATCCCATATGCGGCCGCCTTCTCACCAAGGCTGTGACCCGAGACCAACAGTCGAGCCGCGCGTTCGCCGCCGAGATGTTGGCTCCCGTTGGCTTCCTCAGGCGACAGGTGGACCGCTATAAAAAGCTGCAGCGAGATCAGATCCATGACTTGGCTAGCGAACTGGGCGTCTCGCCCGACGTCGTGTGGAAGCAAGCGATGAACAACGGTATGACCCCTGCGGTCTACTGAGGCTCCGCTGCCGCGCATCGTCTAGCTTGACTGCTGCGGGGCTGTTCTTTTCAGGCTCCCTGTAACACCCCATGACGCGCGCTCACATGCGTGTGCGTACTGCGCGTATTGGTCCACCTATCCCGCAATTGACGTTCGCCATCAGCCGGTTGAAGAGCTGACTGGTCTTGGTTTTCCGTGGTTTGTTTAACCAGAGTGGCGGGGCTCCGTTGTCTAACACCCCATGACGATCCCATAGATCGCATTACTTTATGTGCGCCTCGGCTTCGCGCTGTCGGCGCCTCCGCTGTGCGTCTCTTATACGCTGAATGCCCTCCGCCGATTTGGCGCCCGTTGAAAGTCCGCCATGTAGTTTGCATCTGCCGTTGGCGTAAACCGCCTTTGCCTTGCAAGGAGTCCCGGCGCGGGTCTTCGCACCGCAGGGACCATGGAAATGCGACACCCTGGCTTTTGGCTTCACAGCCTCGACAATGCTCATCGTCTTATGAGGTGTTACGGCTGGGCTGCCGGCTTTTGGCGCCAGCCAGTTCTCGGCGATGCGTTGATCCAGAATGGCCCGCAGGCGACCTACTGCCGCTCCACTGAGAGGGCCCGGCTTCGACTCGATGTAGCCCACCAGCAGGGCGCTATACCCAGCCGCCGTCGCTAGGTCTTCCAGCGACATTCCAGCTCGCCCCCGCAGTCGCGCCAGCTCAGTACCATCAGCAAAGATGGGTGTGGTCATCATCTCTGCGGTCGGCACCGCCGGAACTGCATCAGTCATTAGTGCACCGTCCCCCCCGGCGACAGCACCGTGGCGAGCAGCGGCAGACCGCGTTTCCGAGCTTCTGCAACGCACACCTGGCGCAGATGCTCGACCCCGGCCTCAAACGTTTCGATGGCATCTGGTGGCATCAGCTGTTGCGAGTGCCGGAGGATGTCTGCCCAGACCACCAAGCCATCGAGGACAACGTCGTCCCCCATGGTTTGCATCATTGCATCGTAACTGCCCGGGTCTGCCATCGAGCGCAGCAAGGTGTACTTCCACGGCTCCATCTCGCCCGGCGGTACGCCGAGGCGTTCGGCTTCGTCGGGACCGACGTAGATCATCGCGGGGGAGCTCATCTCGGTGCACCTTTCACCTGTCTTGCTGATTTCCGTCGTCGTGGTTAGGTTCTGTCGATGCCTGATGTGGACTTGGACCCCGGCGAATACCACGAACGAAAGCCCAAGGGCTGGCGGCGGAAGCTGCCGTGGCGCCATCCGCAGGACACCAAGCTGCCGATGGTGCTGTTCTTCTTAAGTCTTGGAGCGCTGGTTTGGGTGTTCTTGCACCGCCATGAGGTGACGGCAGAAGAGTTGTTTGTAGGCACGGTGACGGCTGGCCTGATCGGGGGTGCCCAGTTCATCCTCTGGCTCGGTCGAGATTAATCCCGCCTCGTTGTGAGCAGCGCTGGCACCGAGGGTGGAACGAGCGCCTTGCTCACGCCCGAAGCAACTTGATTGCCGAGATAGGCGCGGCCGGGACCGGAGAGCATCGCGCTTCCAACTGCCTTCGGAAACAGTGCGCCAAGAATGCCGCCGCCGATCGTGCCGGTCAGGCCGGGCATCGCCTGGTTTCCGAGAAGGGCGCCACCTACTGAACCGGCCGGCAACAGCATTTTGGCGCCGAGCCTTCCCGGCGTCCCGGAATTGGGAAGCTTCGGCATGCTCGAGACGCCGGCATCGGCTAGCTCGACAAAATCGCTCTGGCCCCGCGCGTAGGTGCGCTTGCCCTGCTTGATCGCTGCGGAACGGAGGGCCTGGGGGGTAATGATGCCCTCGGCGGAATCGGCTCCGGCGCGAGTCGCTGCATCTTCGATCACCAGCAGATTGCGATAGAGCCGGCGCACCTCTTGCCAAGCGCCAAGATCAGCCGGGTTGAATTGCTGGATTGTCCGCTCCATCGCGTCATCAAGCGCATGCTGCAGATCACGAGCCGCCTCTGCCAGTTCTGGGTTCTGGCTCTTGCTCAGGCGTCCGAGTTCCGACCGGGTGGACTTGTACCACTCGCCGGTCATGCGTGCGCCGTTACCCTTGCCGTAGATGTCCGTGATAATGCGCTGGATCACCGGAGGGCGGGTCGATGGGTTGGTACTGCCCTCGAAACGGCGCCATGCCGACTGAATGTCTGCGGCCATACGCTGATCGGGCTGGATGAAGTTGCGCGCTGCCGTGTCATCGAAGGCGCGCCCGATATCGTCTGCCGCCTGCGCCAGCACATCATGGGTGGCTCGTGGCGCATTGGCCCCGATACGGCTGAGCGTCGCAGAGGTAAACTGATCTGCCTGCCGCTCGCCAAAGTCTCGCGCAGCCTTCCCGCCAAGCTCTGCCTCGCGGAACATGAGGTTCTGGCTGCCGGTGCGTTGGCCCGCAGTCAGTTCAACGCCTTCGCGCGCCAGAACGTCCGCCGAAGCCGTCTTGGCCGCTGAGGCGGGCACAGGGGTCATGATCCGGCGAACTCCAGCGCCTACTATTGGCAACCCGCCGCCGATTAGCGCGCCAAGACCGCCAGCCTTCATGATCTCGCCGGCATCACCTCCTCGCGCCGCCGTGTCCGCAGCGGATAGAACGCCGCCTGACGCCGCGCCAGTTGCGATCCTCGCACCAGTCGACCCTACGGCGCCCAACAAGCGATCCGCACCAGGCACGGTGCTGAGCGCCAGCATCGGCAACACGGCGCCCGTCGCATTACCGATGGCAGCCGTCGTCGGGTTTGCCTCCTTGGCGTCCGCGAATTCCTCGTCCACCTCTTCAGGCGTCATTCCCTGAATGGCAGCGCGGCCCTTCTTGGCCCAGTCGATCAGTGTGGGGCCGATCACTGGTGTGCCCTCGAGATGCGAGCCGCCCCAAGTGAAAGCCTTCGACATCAAGTCCTGATTCGGCCCCGTGAATTCGGGTGCCGGCGGCTCAGCGCTGACCTGTGGCAGTTTCTTCCCGGCCAAAGCCTGATCGCGGGCCCAGATCGCGTATTCCTTCGAACCGGGCTTCAACTCCGGCGGGGGAACGGCGGGGGCATGCGACTGCCCCTTGAGTGCTCGAAGCGCATCAGCGAACACCTTGGCATCGCCGGTATTGCCGGCCGCGTCCGCCTTCACTAGTGCGGCGGATAGCTGTTCGATGGTGGCCATCAGTACTTCCCAGAGTTTAGGAGAACATCAGCGGCGGCGACAGGGTCGGCATCGGCAGGTCCGCCCGTCCCAACCGGGCTATAGCCAGGATCGAAGTAGTTACCCCCGCGAAGAGCGTCCCCACGTTCCGTGTTGAACTTCAGACGGCGTTCTGCGGCGGCTTTGGCGCGCTCAAAGATGGCCTTTCGAACAGCGCGCGGCTGATTGATCGATCCCTGCACTTCCAGGAGGATCTTGCGCTCGCCCTCGGTGGGGTTGCCGCCGAAAGTAGCCCGCAAGCTCTCAAGTGCGTTCGCTGTGACGAGGTTCTTGAGTTTCTGGGTGGTGGCCGCATCTTCGTTACCGATCAATGCCCACGCCGAACTGCTGAGGTCAGCAGTCGGCCCATCCCACGCCTTGTCGTTGATCTCCAGCGCCCGATCGAGAGACGTGACGACGTTCTGCCCGGCCTGCGCGCCCTCGTCGGCTTCGAAAATCTCTTTGGCGATAGTGGCTGACGGCGTCCCGGCGTTGCGGCTGCCGAGCGTGTCAACCTTTCCATCGGGGCCAATCTGCGCAGCGGAGTCGGCGGGGAGGCCGTAAAGCTGCTTCTCCTCTGCCGTCAGCGGGCGGAAGCCGGTGGTCTTCCCCTCCAACGCTTCGATCTGCGCCCGCTTGTACTCGGCATCGAGCGCGCGCTCCTCAGCGCCACGCTCCCATGCAGCGGCAGCCCGAGAGTCCTCGCGAGCCCACTGCGCTGTCTGGTCCTGCTGCTGCCAGTTGCGGCCCATCAATGCGTTTGAGATGGCGCTCTGCTGCTGCGTACCGAACTCGTTGCCGGCGAGGTTTATCAGTTCGGCCTCATCGTAGCCGTCGCTGAGCCCCTTCCACTGCGCGCCGTAGGCGTCCGTGGCGGCCTTCTCGCTCTTGTCCGTCTCACTGTCGCGGTAGGCCGCCACGCCCTCCTGCGCGAGCCCGCCGAGCAGGCTCCAGACGCCTTGGGGCTTGTAGCCGGCGCCCGGGCGCAGGGCTTCGGCGACCTTGCGGTCCCGATCTAGCTGGGCTTTGGTTACGGCCTCACCCTTCGAATTCCATAGGTAAGGAGCGATGCCAGCTGCCGTCGCCATCATGCGGCTCCCCGGTCGACGCCGCTAGTAGCGTTGATCACGACCTCCCGAATGAACTGGGACGCGGACTGCCCGCGGGCCGCCGCTGCCTGGAACACCTTCCGCTTCTGCCCACTGTCGATGGCGATCTGGATCCTCTGTTCCTTCAAGGGGGTTGGATCCAATCTGCTGCGCATGCTCATGCTCCTAGCCAACGTTCATGCATTATTGAGCCAGGGCGAGACGAGCTGAAGTGACTTGCCCGACGACGTGCAACCGATCTGATCTGAACCACACGAGTCGCTGGTGCCCACCGACGGGCCAGTGGTACGCCTTGTCGACCACGCTTCGCTTAGGAGACAAAATGGCGATTCTGTCCTATGGAGCGGGATCGCCCGAGGCGACCAACCTCGCTTTTCAGAACTTTGTACGACCCGGCATGGACGTGCGGTCACTCAGTTGCACGCCGATCGAACTCCTAAGTAAGGACGGCAAGGAGGAGGTCCTCGGTACCGCGACCGGGTTCTTCTGGCTACACCAGGGACGTCCTCACTTGGTGACCAACTGGCACGTCGTCTCCGGTCGCGATCCGTTCACCAGCGAAGTGATGAGCAAGGAGCAGTACGTACCGTCACAGTTCAACTTCTACGCCCCCGCTCTGAAGCTGGAAGGGGAGAAGGTGATAATTGAGCGTCGACGCCTTCGGGTGACACTCGGTGCTGAAGTGGAGGGGATCTTGGAGACGCCTCCGACAATCCTCGGCGGTCCAGTAGACCTGTGGGCAATGCAGCTGCCAGCGGGCATCGTTTTTGGGAAGGATCCAACTCGGACGGGCTTTGTTGGCGCCGAGCTCACCACGTGTTTCATAAACGAGGCCAACGAACGCCGCATTCTCACGCAAGCTGGCGACGACTGCTTCCTGCTCGGGTACCCGCTGCGAAACTACAGTGGCGGCATGTTCCCGATCTGGAAGCGGGGCTCCATTGCGAGCGACACAAATATCGGCGTCGACGGCCGCCCTATCTTTCTCGTGGACGCCGCTACGACGGCAGGGATGTCAGGATCCCCCATTGTTCGAAGAACAACTACGCTAACAGGATTGAACCAGGACCTTGATGCAATTCAGGAGATGCACGCCTTCGAGTTCATCGGAGTTTATGCCGGGCGACTTCTGAACACCGAGCTAGCCGCAACCAACATTGGTTACGCGTGGTATCGCAGTCTGATCCCCGCGGTGGTCCAGCAGTTCGAGAAAGCTCTGGTTGCACAGGTCAGCGCTGCTGCGTCGGGTTAGGTCGTCCCGACCAAGCGCCCCATGCGGGGCGATCGATCATCGAGACGTCGGTGCAGCGCCCGCCCATCGGGCTCGCCAGCCATGAGGGCGCGAGCCCATGTTCGGGCTCCGAGGGCGTGGAGGATCAGATATCAAACTTGGAGTTTGATTTGCGGCATGCAGCTCGCTGGGAGCGCATGCCTATGGCTAGAATGTATATGTGTGGCTCTGGCTACACTATGAGCGAGGCCGCAAAGACCTCTACAGTGGCTCTGGCTACACTATGGCCCGGCGGGATACGGTAACCGGACACCGCATAGTGTAATCAGAGCCACTATGCGTGTCGCAAATTACACTGGCTTTTGAATTTGGCGGGGTGCCCGATGAGATTGGGGGCAGCGATATTTGTCGTGGGGGCGCTGGCGACTAGTGCTGCGTCAGCCCAATCGGTGACCTACGCTTGCGTCGAAGAGCGCGGCGTGGGTTGGGAGCCCCGGGAGGGCCAACAGGATGCTATCGGCCAGTTTGCCCCCAGCGCTTCGGCAAAACTGATGAAGTTCACGCCACCGGAGATTGCGGATGGCAAGATGGTGCGGCTTGGAGAATTGGTGGTCACCGAAGACGGCAATAGCTATTCATACAGCTCAAACGAGTGCGCCAACCTTTTCAGCTTCGCGGTTCAGGACCGGGCCTTTGGTGCGACCGACGAGCTGGACTACTATCTGAAGCTGTGCGCTGGACGTTTCGCCGCCGATGCTCCGATGCGATCGGTTGGCTATGGGATCGATATGGTCCGCTACTACTTCACCGCCGACCCGGCGACGCGCCAGAGCCCCATCAGTTATTCCCTGTCGATGATGGTGGGGATCGCGATGGCATACTCATCTCGAGGGACGTGTACCCTGGTTCAGTAGGCAGTGTCTCGATGGCAGATGCTCGTAAGCCCCGCGGCTAACCGCCGTGGTCATAGACCTTAAAGTCATGGTCCACCCAGAGCACGTAGAAAACCTGCCCGACGCGATATCCTAGGAACCGCTTCTTGCCGACATAGTGGAGAGAGTGGAAGTATTCGACATCTGGGGTAACGGACGCCGGCACCGCATGTTTGACTTGTGCACGGGGTATCTCTTCGGAACCTGAGCCCTTTCGCGGCGCGCCGCGTATCTGCTTCCACGGCATGCGGCTTAGCATGAACATGCGCTTGGCCAAGTATAGCCGGTCGTCGTCTTGGCCGCAGTTGAAAGAGTGCCCAGAGCCATCTTCCATTTTTTCGAAAGAGAATGCGGGCGGCAGGTCATCTGGATTCGGCGTTGCAGCCGCGCTTACCTTCAGAAAGGGGGCCTTAGCGCCCCTTTGTTTAGTCGGCTTTCCCATAGATGCCGCTCACGTAGTCAGCGTCGATCTGCGGGGAGAAAAATTCCATCATGGCTTCCAGGGAGATAGTCCGACTCTGCGTCGAATGGTACGCGTCAGTCCAGGGCTTCTCTTCGTGTGTCATGTTCCTCAAGCGCCATGGGGAGTACTGGCCGTAGTACTCATAAATGTCGTCGAGTGCGTTCCTATCCGCCTCGTCGATTTGATTTACGTCGAAATCGGTCACGACAGGAATGGGCTGCGAGCCGTACTGCTTGTACTTATGATAGAGCGCTTCAACGACCGGCCCGTGATCCCAGGCATCGATGCGTTCCTTAAACAGCGGCTCTCCGCCTCTCATGGTGCTGATAAGCCCCTGCGCATAGTAGCATAGCTTTTGAAGCTTGAGGTTGGACATGTCATTGTCCTGCGCGTCTGGACGGGTGAGCAGATAGCTCGCGATCTGTTCCGCGCTATAGGTGGTCATTGCTCCCGCCTTATTTCTTTGCCGCTCAGTGTTCTGAGTCGGAGAGTAGTCAAAAACCTTTATGAACCACTCATATGCGCCAAATGTGGCGCGGATGATATCGCGGAAATACCACACTGGGAATTACTCCGTTCTCCCCCCGTTCCGCTAACATCGCTGTGCCTCGGTCACGCACCCGAGTCGCCGGGAAAACCCTTTTCAAACTGAGACACTACCGTTCAGTAGGTGCCGAGCCACAGCCTACGCCGCCGCCTTTCCATCTCGCAGCGCGACCACGTTCTTTGGGAGCCCTGGCGGGGCTCTGTCGGCTACTATGCATGGACTTGGCACCCAGCTTGCGAAGTCCTTGGTTGGCAACACACCATTGCCACGGTCGTCCCGCAGCTCGGTTAGAAGCCATTCGCGCGCCATGCGCTTCTGGTGAAAAGTTGAATTCGTGGTGACCCGGATGAAGCCATGGTCGATCAGATCATCGAAGGCACGGCTAGCCGTGCGGGCTGTGACGTTGATCTCTTCGGCCGCTTCTCTGCACCCGAGCCCTATGGTCCCGTTGTTTGTGCCGTTGAAGCGACGACGCAGCGCAGCATAGAGGGCTCGAGCCACAGGATCGAGATCACGGTAAGCCGCGCTGTCGTAGACATAGTGAAATATCTGGAGGAAGGAGGGGCCTTTGTCCCTCCCTTTGCGCCGGGAATAGTCCTTGCCGCGACTCATGCAGCGGCCTCTGGGGCAACGACCGCCTCCTTATCGAGCAAGTCATGAAGCGCTTGGCGATCCAACCCGGCCTTTTCTGCTTGGCTCATGGCGAGAAGCAAACTGGCGTGCACCAGCTCATCGGCTGTGAGATGCAATGTGTCGGCCAGTGCCAGAGACTTCGAGCGAAAGATAGCGAAGGTGGCCCTGGTCATGCCGCAGCCCTTCGCGTCCTCGACGGATACGCCACGCCCCTTGGTCGCCACGCATCAAGGTTTCCGCCCTCGAGCTTAACGTCATCATGGAGTTGATACCTGGCGTGCGTTCCGCTGAACGGGCCGCCATGGTCCTCGTGTATGGTCTCGACGTTGAAGCCGTGGCCGCGAAGGAGCCAAACATAGTGCGACCACCGAGGCGCCGGCTGATCGATTGGTGTGCAGCCTTTCGATCCTGCTTCAACGAGGTTGAGCAGAGCCCATGCCTCGCGACCCAGAACCGCGATCCGACGAGGACCGGCATCATCAAAAATCGTTGCGGTGAAATGAAGCTTGGCTTCAGCCATGACGCACCTCCGGGCCAATTCCCGCAAGCTCGGCAACGGCGTTGCACCGGCTGGGGGACCAGCGAGTACGGCGATAGATGGCTAGGCCTCCTGCCGTAAGTTCGGTGACGGGAAAAGGCTGGTGATGCGGATCATGGTTGCGGCGCGCGGCCGCTTGGGGCATAAACGTCATTGCAAATCGAATTCCTGGGGAGCGGGCCGGCAAGCCTTTGCTCCCCTTATCTTGTGGGGGATCAGGCGGCCTTCTTCGAACCGAAATCCGGCAGGCTTTTCAGCCATGCTTCGGCGTCGACACCGAGAACCACGGTGCGACTTCCGTTCTTACGGGCTTTGATGGCACCAGCATTTACCAACTGGTAGAACCGTGTGCGGCCGACCGCAAAGTCCCTAAGGAACTCCGGGACGGTGTATGAGGGCTTGAGGGACATCACTCTGTTTCCGCCGACTTGTGCGGTCGGAGCGCACGCCGAGGACGACCACCGGCGCACAGTCCATTATTCACACGGACACCTGCCTTCGAAGTGACTTGACCCGATCGCGCTTGGGCGGAAATTCGTCAATGATTTCTGAGCTGGCGTCGATATCGTCTAAAACGGCCGGTCAAGCTGCCGGCGTGCGATTCCCTGCGAGCTGGACCACATTTGACCTAATCGGCGGGTGACAATACTTCGCCCACGCCTCCATCAGCTTTCGGCGCTTGGCCAGCGCATCTCCGCGGCGGTACGCCCTGACGGTTTCGTCGCCAATGATATGGGCGAGCGCCTGTTCCGCGATTGCTTCTGGGAAAGTGGTTTCCTCCCCGGCCCAATCTCTGAAGCTCGAGCGAAAGCCGTGGACTGTGAAGTCCTTGCCGCCGGCAGTGGTGAGTGCCTTGTTCATGGTCAAATTGGAAATGTGGGTGCCACGGCCCACACCGGGAAAGACGTAGTCGCTGAGCCTTGTTTCATAGAAGGCATTCAGGATTTCGATCGCCCTGTCGGAAAGCGGCTTCCGATGCTCGACGCCCGATTTCATTCGCTCTGGCGGGACCGTCCAGACCTTCGCCGCGAAATCGACCTCCGGCCACCGGGCACCGATCACTTCGCCGGTACGCGACGTGTTGAGTATGAGGAACTCGAGGGCGCGAGCCCCGACGCCACCGGCCGCGCGTAGCTTGGCAATAAAGCTGGGCACGGCGGTATAAGGCATGGCGGCATGATGCCCCCGCGTAAGCTTCTGCCGCTTGGGTAGGAGGGTATCTAGATGACCTCGCCACCGAGCGGGGTTTTCGCCAGAGCGCAGACCCTTTGCTTTTGCAGCGTCAAGAACGCGCTCGATCCGTCCCCGCACCCTCGATGCCGTTTCGGCCTTCGTCTGCCAAATCGGCGTCAAAACACCCAGGATATCCGCGGTATCGATCTGGTTCGGCGCCTTGGGTCGGAGTGCAAGGCAATAGCCAGAGTCCACCCAGTTGCCCTCCTTGTCGCGCTCAACCGACAACGTCATCCGCCACTGTTCGACGTGCTTGGCATTTCGAAAGCCGGGCTCCAGGCTATCGATGAGATCAGCTGCGAAAGTGCCGAAGGTCACCACTGCCGCAGCGTTGGATTGTTTCGCCTTCTTCCGTGCCTCAATCGGATCGATCCCGCGGGCTACGAGTTTTCGTGCGTCCACAGCGGCTTCACGGGCCTCTGCTAGCGACAACACCGACAATCCTCCGAGGCTCAACTCCGCGCGTGACTGCGAGCGGCCTGAGGCCTTGAGTTGAAAGATGAAGACCCACCGCTTTGCACCCTTCGGTGACACGTTGAGATAGAGGCCATCGCCATCGGCGTGCAGGCCCGGCTCCGTTACGGAGTCGACGAAGCGGGCACTGAGCCTCTTGGTTTGCGCTGCCACCGAACTGCCCCTAAAGATGACCCTAAGGAAATGCGCGGATTGTAGCGAACTACGACGAACTATGACAGACGGAAATTGGCGAAGTCCATTGGATTTACTGCGTTCCATCGAACGACCACGAACCGAAGCGAACAAAGGTTAGGCGGACTCCCTCTCCGCCATTCTCCCAAAGTCGCGCCCATGCGGATCTAGTGACGTTGCAGCAGGGCGAGCGGGGGCTTCCGGGGCTCCGCTACAGGCGTGCCTCGAATACAGGCGTGCCTCGAACCTCGTGCGTCTGCTAGACTAGGCGAAAGCCTGCCGCTTCAGCGCGTATCCGGCCTTCCGCCGCGCGCCAGTTCCGCGCGCATTTTGGCCGCCTAGGTCCGACCGACACGGATCTCGCTGCCACCGACCAGTTCTACGATCAACGTCGAGAACTGCGCGGTCCGCACGCGAACGATGGCATCCCTGCGGACGATCGCACCGCGATGCACGCGCAGGAAGATCCTGGGTGGCAGTCGTCGTTCCAGCGATGTCAGGCATCTCTTGATGCAGGTGGCTTTCCCCGTCGCTGAAGATGCGGGAGCCCGAACAGCCTGCCGACAGGCGGCATCGAGCGCTCTAGGTGCGAGCGAAGCGACGCTCCAGTTCGGTGACCTGTTCGGCAGTCAGCGGGCGATAGTCCGACCCCCGAAGCAGCAGGAAAAGCCGGGCGGTCTGTTCAAGTTCCTCAGAGGAATGGACTGCGTCCTCGAGGCTATCGCCGGCCACCACGGGGCCGTGATTGGCAAGCAGCACGGCGTGATGTTTCGCGGCCAGGACCCGCACGGCTTCGGCGAGCCTAGCGTCGCCCGGCGGGAAGTACGGCACCAGCGGTAGCCGGCCCACGCGCATCACGTGGTAGGCGGTGATCGGCGGAAGCACGTTGTTGTGGTCGAGGCCACAAAGGCAGCTCACCGCCACCGAGTGGGTCGAATGCAGGTGCACGATGGCCTTGGCGTTCGGCCGCTCCCCATACATCGCCATGTGAAGGAACGCCTCCTTGGTCGGCGCATCGCCGGCGACATGCCGCCCGCTGACGTCGAGACGGGAGATGCGCGCCGGATCGATCATGCCCATTGATGTGCCGGTCGGCGTCATCAGCCAGCCATCGTCGAGCCGCAGGCTGATATTGCCGGTCGAGCCGGCGGTGAGGCCGCGTTCGAAGATCGAACGGGCGAAGGCGGCGATCTGCTCTCGCACTTTGGTCTCGGTCATGTGAGGAGGCTCAGGGCCTTTTCGAAGAAATCGGGCCCGCCGAAATTACCGCTTTTGAGCGCCAGAGCGACGGGTTTTTCGCCGATCGATTGCGTCCATGGCACGCCCGGGGCAATCGCCTGCCCGATCTGCAGCGCCCGGACGCCCATCGCCGAGACGACGGTGCCGGAGGTTTCGCCGCCGGCGACGAGGAACCGGCCCACACCCTGCGCACGCAAACCCACCGCAACCGCGCCGAGCGCCTGCTCCATCATCGCGCCGGACCGGTCCCGCCCATAGTGCCGGTGCGCCGCCGCGACGTCGTCGGGTTCGGCGGAGCCATAGATCACGACCGGCCCGGCGCCATCCTGCGTCGCCGCCCAGCGCAGCGCCTGTTCGGCCACCGGTTCGCCCGCGGCGATGGCGTGGATGTCGAGCCGGAATGAGGGCCAGAGTTCCCTCGCCCGCGCCAACTGGCCGCGCGTTGCCTGCGAGCAGCTGCCGGCGAGGATCGCGGCGCGGCCGGTGCCGGAAACCATCTGCGGGCCGGCTTTGGCAGCGAGCTTGCCGGCGCGGCGGAAGTTGTCGGGCAACCCCATGGCGATCGCCGAGCCGCCGGTGATGAGCCGGTGATCGGCAACGGCCTCGCCGAGGCGCCACAGGCCGGCGTCATCGATAGCGTCGGTGACCGCATAGCCGGCGCCACCGGCCTGCAGTTGCCGCAGCTCCTGACGGATCGCCGCGCTCCCCTCAGCCACGCGATCGTAGCGGACGAGGCCCACCGTACGCCGCGACTGCGCCGCCATCAGCTCGACGAGGTTCGAGCGGCGCATCGGGGTCAGCGGATGGTCCTGCATCGGCGAATCCTCAAGCAACTGGTCGCCGACAAACAGGTGGCCGCGGAAGATCGTGCGATGGTTTGCCGGGAACGCCGGACAGACGATGGCCATCTCGACTCCCAGCGCCTCCGCCAACGCATCGGCGACAGGGCCGATATTGCCTCTGTCGGTGGAGTCGAAGGTCGAGCAGTACTTGAAGAGGATCTGTTCGGCTCCCGCCTCCTGCAGCCGCGCGAGCGTCGCGAGCGATTGCTCGACGGCCTCGCCGACCGGGGAGGTTCGGGACTTGAGCGCTACCACCACAGCGGCCGCGCCTGTCGTCAGCGCCAGCGTCTCACGGTCCGGCACACCGATCAGTTGCACCACCGGCATGCCTTCATTGGCGATGATGCCGGCAAGGTCGGTCGCTCCGGTGAAGTCATCGGCGATGGCGCCCAGAAGCACGGTCATTTCCTTGTTGCCTGCCGGTCTCAGCCCTCGGTGACGAACCGATACTCGGTCATCTGCCGATATACCTCGCCGGGGTTGAGGATCGCGGACGGAAAATGCGGGTGATTGGGGCTGTCCGGCCAGTTCTGGGCCTCGAGGCACAAGCCCGTTCCCGGACCATAGCGCCGTCCATCGAGACCGGTGAGGTCCTCGGCCAGCTTGTACCCGTCATAGAGGTGCATACCGGTCTGGGTGGTCCACAGCTCCATTTCCGGACCTTGGGGATAGCGCAGCCGGGCTGCGAAACCGGGCTGCTGCCGCGGGCTCAAGGCGAGGCAGTAATTGTTGTTGAAGCCGGGCAGCGGTCGGTCGCGGCCGATGGCGCGTTCCTCGCGGAAGTCGAACGGCGTGCCGGCAACCGGGGCAATCTCGCCGGTCGGAATGAGGTCGGCGCGGCCGGGCAGGTAGGCATCGGCGGCGACCATCAACCGATGGCCCGCAATGTCGCCGATGCCCGAAAGATCGAAATAGGGGTGGTGGCAGAGATTGACCAGCGTCGTGGCGTCCGTCATCGCCTCGAACTCCAGCACCAGCGTCGCCGGCGGCGCGATGCGGTAGCGAACCGTGATGGTGCAGTTGCCCGGATAGCCTTCATGGCCATCGGAGCTCTCGTACCGAAAGGTCGCCCCGTCGGTGCTCTTTGCAACCACGTCCCATTGCTGCTTGCCCAGGCCAGTGGCGCCGCCATGGAGGTGATGCGCTCCACCGTTGCGCGGCAGCGACAGCCCCGGATCTGTGGCTCGGCCATTGGCGATGCGGTTGGCGTGCCGCCCGATAATCGCCCCAGCCTGGTGGTCGCTGTCGCGATAATCTTCGATCCTCTCGAAGCCGAGGATCAGCGGATGGCGCCAACCGGCCAGCCGCAGGTCGGTGAGTGTAGCCCCGAACGGGGCCACGCAAGCCGTCAGCCGGCCATTGGAGATCAGCAGGGTGTCCATAACGCAAGTGTCGCCGATCGGGGGCGGAAGCAAGAGCGCTTTCAGGAAAAGTTGCAGGCTTTTCCGGTTCGAAAGCGCGGCAAAATCAATGACCTGGAGCGTTTCGGCGTTTCATTGAAACGGTGAAACACTCCAAGTGAGTGTCAACCAGCAGCGCCGGTGATCTCGGCGACCCGGTTGAAGAACCTCTCTTTTTCAGGCGTCGAGATGCCCCAGTTCACCGGCGGCGACTGGAAGCCGTCCCGATAGTTGTTCTTGCCCTGGTCGTAATAGCCCCACGGCACATAATGCGGGAAGGCAGCATCCATGTTGGCGACGAGGACCGAGTCCTCGTTGATGCAGAGCGGACGCTTGTTAGCCCTGTAGGTCTCGCTGTCCTTGATCACGCGGATGACCTTGTCGATGCCGTCTTCATCGAGACCGTTGCCGTGGAAGAGGATGAAGTCGGACTGTTCGATTACCCTGTCCACCTTGCCGCGCGCCAGACGGTCGAGAAAGGCCTGGTCGACATTGGCGGCGTCGTTGCGCTTCAACACCGGAAGGCCGGCCTTTTCCTTGAACGGCCAGTTGGTGACGCTGGCAGCTACCAGCAGACGCCGGCCGTTGCGGGTCATGCCCTTGATGCGGACGATCAGTTCGTGCACCCGCGCCGGGGTCAGGATCTCGTGTTCATAGAGCGGGACATCGCACTCGTTGTTGACCTCGACCATGACGTTCTCGAGGCCGGTGTCGAGCAGCCAGTTCGTCATGTTGTCGACGCCGCGGACGATGGCGGCCTCGTCCTTCATGTTTTCATCCTGGCCGAAGTAGTAGTAGCCGAGGATCACCGCGATCCCCTGCTCGTCGCAGGCGCGCAGCGCCTTCTCGAGGCGAGCCAGATAGGCCGGCTTTAGGTCGCCCTCCGGCGTGAGGGCGGAGTTGACCCAAGGCTGGGTCCGCTCCGTGCCGACGATCGGCATACCACCCTGGAGGTTGAGCGTGATGGCGCGGATGCCCTTGCCGTAATAGGCCGGCAGTTGCGCGATGAACTCCCTGAGATTGCGCTCGGGATCCCACTTGCCGGTGTCCGGATAGGCCCAGCGCGATGGCGTGGCATCGTTCTCGTCGTCGAAGATCGCCTGTACCATGCGGGTGTTGAACAGCAGGCCCTCCACCGGCTTACCCTCGAAGCTGCGGCCTTCGTAGGTCGGCCGGCCGTTGATCAGGAACTTCTCTCCGTCGATGGTTACGCGCGTCTTGGACATCTCACTCTCCCTTTGCGATGTTGTTGAGCGGCAAGCGCGCAGCCAGGGCTTTCGCCGCTGCCACGCTTTGTTCGAGCCAGGCCAGTTCCAGCGCCTGTGTGCCGGCGAAATCGCCTTGCCAGGGCAGCCAGTGCTCGAGAATGGTGTTGACCCGCCGGCCATGCCGCCCGAGCGCATCGAAGGCGATCGCCGGGTCGAACGTGCCCTGGCCCAGGGGCGTGCCGACAAAGCTGCCGCCCACGCCATGCGGATCTAGCGCGATGCGAAAGTCCTTGAGGTGAAGGTTGACCGCGAAGGGCGCCAACAGGTCGATCGTCGTCTTTGGCCATTCCTGGCAGGCGATCGAGTTGGCGACATCGAGGCAGACCCCGAGCGTGGGGTCGCCCACCGCCTCGACAATAGCGACCAGCCGGGGGGAGGGCAGGTGAAAGTGGTTCTCCACCGCCAGCACCACGCCCGCCTTGCGGCAGTCCGGCAGCAAACGCGTGAACAGGGCGGCAATCTGAGCATCGGTTCCCGCGGCCTCATCCGCCGTCGGCGCAATCCGCAGCAGCGGCGCACCGAGCTTACCCGCGAGGTCGAGATACTGCCCGACCAGCGCGGGGTCGCAACCCGTCATGCCCAGCTCGATGGCGATACCGAGCCGCCTCGCCTGCGCCGCGAGCGCATCGATCTCTGCGGTCGGCAGCCTGTGCAGCGGCAGGTTGTCGGCGAACTGCACGAGCTCCGCGCCGAGCCGCGACGCGTGCTCGATGATCGCGGCAGCGGTGATCGGCCGCTCCGGCACCCGATCGCGGATGCCGACATGCCAGCGGAAGGCGTAGCTGCCGATCCCCAGCATCAGAGCAGCGCCGCGATCAGCTTGTTGAAGGCGCGGGCCGGGATGCCTTCGTCCTTGAGAGCGCTGAGCTCGTCAAAGCCGATCTTGTGCACCAGCTTGCCGAGATTTTCCATGATCTCGAAGGTGGCGCCGACCGCTTCAGCATTGTCGCCCGAGCGGGTGAAGACGTCATAGGCGAACCAGCCGTCCCAGCCGAGCCTGTCGACGTAATAGAGCGTCTCCAGCGTTTCCCAGAAATTGACCGAAGCGGGCAGCATGTCCCAGTCGGCGCCACGGTCATTGTCGTTGAAATGCACGTAGAAGAGACGGCCTGCCGCCTGCGCGATGCAGAGTTCGGCGGCCGGCGTCTCGCCCGCAATCAAAGCGTGCCCGACGTCCATGGTGACGCCGAGATTGTCTGCGCCGACCACGTCGCAGAAATGCAGTGTCCGGCCCATGTTCGGCAGCACAATGCGGTTGCGCACCTCATAGGCCTTGTACTCGATGCTGACCTTCACATCGGGCCGGTAGGCGGTAGCCTCGCGGAAGCACTCGGCCAGCCATTCCCATTGCCGCGCGTAGTCGACCTGAAACGCGTAGTCCCAACCGTCGATCAGCGGGCATACCGACAGCATGTTGGCGTTGAGGTCGGCGGCCATGTCCATGGCGGTCTTGAGATAGTCGACCGAACGCCGACGGATGTCGGCGTCCGGGTTGGTGAAGGAGCCATTCCGGAAGATGTCCTCGCCCTTGACGTTCACGTTGACGGCCGAGACGGCAAAGCCGGAGTCCTTGACCAGTTGGACGTTCTCGCCCCTGGACCCGAGGTCCTGCGGATAGACCGGTTCGACTCCGTCGGTGCGGGCGATGGTGCGGGCGATATCGAGCCGTTCGGCGAGCGTGCGGGGCTTCTGGTATTCGTGGAAGCGGTCGGCGTAGCGCCCGAGCGTGCCGAGCAGAATGGAGTTGCGGAAAGCCATGGCATGAGATCCTGGAAAAGAGGGGCGATCAGGTCTTGACCGAGCCGGCCGTGAGGCCGCCGACCAGCCAGCGCTGGACGAAGACGAAGACCACGAGAGCAGGGACAGTGGCGACCACGCAGGCGGCCATGAAGGCGTTGACGTACTGCACGCCGCCGCCCTCCTGGGCAAAGTCCCCGATGCCGACCTGGATGGTTTTCATCTCGCCCTGGTTGAGCAGCAGGCTGGCCCACAGGAAGTCGTTCCACGCATTGAGGAAGGTGAAGATTGCCACCGCCGCGATGCCCGGCAGGCAGACGGGAAGGATCACGCGCCAGAACGCCTGGAGGTGGCCGCAACCGTCGATCAGCGCGGCTTCCTCGAGTTCGGGCGGCGCCGCCGACTCGAAGTAGCCGCGCAGCATCAGCACTGCGAAGGGCAGCGAGAACCCCACATAGGCAAAGATCAGTCCGACATAGGAATTCAGCAGCCCCAGGTCCTGGATGAAGAAGTAGATCGGGAACACGCGCGTGATCGCCGGGATCAGGTTGGTGAGCAGGATCAGCCCGAGGATGATGGTCGCACCGGGGAAGCGGAACCGTGCCAGCACATAGGCGGCGGAGCAGGCGATGATGGTCGAGATGCCTGCCGCGGTGACCGACACGAACAACGAGTTGAGCACGTACCGCCACATCGGGATCAGCCGGTTGGCGTTGACATAGGGTTGGCCGGTCACCTCGCTCGGTACCCAGACCGGCGGCAGCACACGGATTTCCTGGTTGGTCTGGAAGGAGCTTTTGAGCATCCAGTAGACTGGCAGCAGGATGTAGACGAGCAGCCCGATCGTGATCGCGATCACCAGGATGCGGGTGACGAGGTCGGTCTTGCTGGCGAAGGTGAAGCGCTGCAGCAGGCTCGAACGGCTGACGGCGGCTGGGGCGGCAGTGGTCATGACGCGCCTTTCTTGAGCTGCGAACGGAGGTAGAAGACAGAGATGAAGCCGGTCATGATGAAGATGACGCCGCTTGCCGCCGAGGCGAGGTCGAAGCGATAGAACGAGAAGGCCTGCTGGTAGGAATAGACCGCCATGATGTTGGTCAGGTTCTGCGGTCCGCCGCCGGTCATGATGTAGTTGATCTCGAACGAGCCGAGCCCGCCGATGATCAGCAGCGTCGAGAGGATGGCGAGCACCGGCCGCAGCGTCGGCAGCGTCACGTGCCAGAACTTCTGGAACAGGCTCGCTCCGTCCACTTCTGCCGCCTCATAGAGGCTGCGCGGGATGGACTGCAGCGCCGCGAGAATGAAGATCACCGCGAAGGGCAGGCCGTTCCAGACGCGGACCGCAACGATCGACATCATCGGCAGGCTGAACGGTCCGAACGTGGCGGAGTCGGTGAGCCAACGGACGTTGCTGTCGATCAGCCCCATCTGCATGAACAGCGCATTGATCGGACTGCGATCGGTATTGAGCAGCCACATCCATATGGCGGAAGCCACTGCCGGCGGCACGAACCAGGGAACGCAGACCAGCATCCGCATCACGGTGCGGCCGCGATAGTTGGCGTTGAGCACCTGCGAGAGCAACAGGCCGAAACCGAGCGTCGCTGAAACCGCGAGAATGGTGAAAAGTATTGTGTTGAGCAGTGTTTGCGTAAAACGCGGGTCGGCGAACACGGCAGCGTAGTTGGCAAGGCCGACAAAGGGCGTGCCGAACTGGCTGATGCGCAGGAGGTCGAATTCGACGAAACTCATCCACAGCGAATAGAGCATCGGATAGATGCCCATTGCCGCGGTGATGAGCAAAGCTGGCGCCACCATGAGGTAGCAAAACAGGTATTTCTGGCGGGTCATGGGGCACCGTCTGTTGCAGCGGGGGGACAGGGCCGGGAGAGGGGGGCGCCTCCCGGCCCTATGAGGGCGTCAGCCCCCGTTGGCGCGATCGAGTTCGGTCTGCATCCGGGCTTGCGCCTCGACCACCGCCGCGTCGATATCGGCGCCGCCGATCACGGTGTTGTAGACGAGGTCGTAGAGCACAGCGCCCGGCTCGGGCGAGGCGAGGGCGGTCCACACCGAAGTGGCATGCTGCGAGGTGTGGCCGTAGTTGAGCGTATCGGCCATCACCGACTTCCACGGCCGGTCCGACCAGAACGGCGAAGTCATCACCGAGCGGCGAGGGCTCGCGGCGCCGGTCGTCTCGCTGATCAACTGCATGGTCTCGGGCGTCGAGAGGAACTTGATCCATTCGACGCAGGACTTCACGTCGCGCGAGCCATAGAGCACACCGAAATAGCCGGCGCCGGAGAAGGAGTCGCGGTTCTCTGGACCTTCGGGGTTGAGCGCCAGCGCCCAGGTGCCGTCGAGTTCGGGGTAGTCGCGGTCCATCTGCGCCGGCCAGGCGTTACCGCCACTGCCGTTGATCGCCACCATACCCGAAGTGAAATCGGTCAGCTGGTCGGCGCTCTTTTCGAAGATCTCGGGCGAGGTGATCTTGTGGACCTGCACCAGGTCCTGCAGGAACTTGAGCGCGGTGCGCATCGCCTCGTTGTCGATAGTGGCCGTCTTGCCGTCCTCCGACAGCATGGCGCCGCCAGCCTGCCAGTAATAAGGCAGCAGGGTCTGGGCCGGGTTGTTGTTGCCGGGGGTGAAGCCCCAGCGCGTCACGTTGCCGTTGCCATCGCGCTTGGTCAGCGCCAGGCCCTGCGTGACGATTTCCTCCCAGTTGGCCGGCGGCGCAGTGATGCCGGCTTCGGTCAGCGCGTCGGTGCGATAGATCATCGGGCGGATGTCGACGCGCCATGGGATGCCATAGAACTGGCCATTCCAGTTCACGTCGGCCAGGGCGCCGCTATAGAAATCGTCTTCCAGCGTCGGCCACTGATCCTTGTACTCGGTGATCGGCATCGGGCCGTACTTGCCGCCGCCGATGCCGGAGAACGAGTGCAGCCAGTACATGTCGGCGCAGTCGGGCGCGGCGCCCCCCTGGGCCACGGTCAGCCAGGTGTTGAACGCCACCGACCAGTTGATCACTTCCACCGAGACATTGATCCCGGTCTGTTCGCGGAAGGTCGAGGTCAGGTTGGCGTAGAGGTCCTGGTAAGCCAGAAGGTCGCCCTGTGGCTGCGTCCAGAACGTGATGTCCTGCGCGGTGGCGCTGCATGTCAGCGAGACGCTCAGCGCTGTCGCCAGCGACAGGCCGGCGGCAAGCCGGTTGAGGGGGCTCGTATGGGCGCCGCGGCGCTCCTTGGTCCGGTTAGTCATTGTCTCCTCCCTAGAGAACTCGGCAGTCGTTAATGGGGGTGGATCTCCGCTGCCCGGGCGCGCATTAGCGCGATCGTCGTGCGGATATGGCTGAGCATGGCCTGCTCGGCCGCCTCGGCATCGTGGGCCTCCAGCGCGTCGATGATCTGGAGGTGTTCTTCCAGTGTCTCGACCGGCGGCCGCAGTAGGCCCTGCGCGAACGACAGGCGCAGGATGTCGCGGACCGAGTCGAGCTGACGGGTCAGGAAGTCGTTGGTGAGAAGCGAGGTCAGGTAGTTGTGGAACTCCTGGTCGGCCTGCCGGTAGGCAGTCCAGTCCTCGCTCCCCCGGGGCGGGCATAGCGGTGGTGATCAGCGACCGCAGATAGAGCGTATGGCGGCGTTCGATCGTCGGCGCGATCAGCCGGCAGGTGAGGCCTTCGAGCACCGCGCGAACCTCGAAGAGATCGGCGACCCGGTTCGGCCCGAACGACACGACGGTGGCCTCGCCGCGCGGCGAGATGGTCACGAACCCGTCGCGCTCCAGCGCCGCGATGGCGCTGCGCAACGGCGTGCGGCTGACGCCGAGGCGCTGGGCGAGATCCTCCTGCACCAGCTTCTGCCCAGCCGCGAGTTCCCCGCCCAGGATCATGCTGCGCAGCGAGCGGTAGCCATATTCCTCAAGTGACTCGGTAGCCGGTCCAGACATGCTCTCATCCCCAATGCAGCCCTCCAGACCGAACGGCCCGGCGGCACTGTATACAGTGGATACAGCGTATACAGAATGGGCGTCAAGGGTGGTCGGGCGCATCAGTTCAGGCATTCGGGTCACGTTGCGCCCATATCTATGCATGCATTATAAAATGCGTCAATCGAGGAAACATTGCTGCAAGTTTCGATGCCAGAGTGCCACATATGGCAGCCGATCCTAGTGCTTACGAGGATGTCGGTGGCCGTGCAGCTCGCAAAAGTTAGCGCTTGTCGGCGACTCGATGTCAATTTATGTATGCATTATTGAGGGAAGTTGATGACAGCCTTAGCCCCATCGCCTCGGTCGGTCCCAATCGCGCTGACGCCCATTGGCGCCGGCCTCGAACGACCGGAAAGCGTCCTAACCCACAGCTCGGGCTTCCTGTTCTGCTCGGACTGGCGGGGAGCGGGCGGTGTCGCCGTCATCAGCCCCGACGGTGAGGTCAAGCGCGTCGGCATTGCCGACACTGCCGCCGGTCTGCGCCCCAATGGCATTGCGCTCGAACCAGAAGGCTCCTTCGTGGTCGCGCACCTGGGCGCCGACTCCGGCGGCGCCTGGCGGCTCTTCCCGGATGGCTCGATCGAGCCGCTGCTGACCGAGGTGGACGGCGTGTCGCTGCCACCCAGCAATTTCCCGATCCGCGATGCAGAGGGCCGTCTCTGGCTCACCGTCTCGACCCGCAAGACGCCGCGCTCCGACGACTACCGTGCCGCTGCGGCCAGCGGCTTCATCGTGCTGCAGGATAAACGCGGCGCGCGCATCGTCGCGGACGGCCTCGGCTACACCAACGAGATCGCCTTCTCGTCCACCGGCAAGCAGCTCTTCGTCAACGAGACTTTCGCCCGGCGGCTGACCCGCTTCGACATCGCCGCCGACGGCAGCCTCTCGCGCCCCACTGTGCTCTGGCGCTTCGGGGAGGGCGATTATCCGGATGGTCTCGTGCTCGACCAGGAAGGCGGCCTGTGGGTCACCAGCATCGTCTCCAACCGCGTCATCCGGATCGCTGCCGACGGCAGCTCGTCCGAATGCGTGCTCGAAGACGCTAACCCCCGTCACCTCGATTGGACCGAGGCGGCTTATCGCAGCAACAGCATGGGCCGCCCGCATCTCGACCAGCAGCCAGCGCCGACCCTGCGCAACATCTCGTCGCTGGCCTTCGGTGGCCGGGACCTGCGCACCGCCTATCTTGGCTGCCTCCTCGGCGAGGAACTCTTCGCCTTTGCTGCACCAATCGGTGGCCAGCGCCCGCTGCACTACGACTTCGACATTTCCCCCCTCCTGAAAGCTCTGGATTTCTGATGCCGGCCAACCTTCAATTCGACATTGCTGTTCTTCCTGGCGACGGCATCGGCAGCGAAGTCGTGCTGCCCTGCCTCACCGTGCTCCAGGCGGCGATCGACAAGGCCGGCGGAGGGTTCGAGCTGAAATTCACCGAACTGCCGGCCGGAGCCGGCGAATATCAGCGCAACGGCGTCGCCCTGCCGCCCGAGACCATGGCGGCCTGCCGCACCGCCGACGCCATCCTGCTCGGCGCCATGGGCTGGCCGGAGGTGCGTTACGAGGACGGCACCGAGATCGCGCCGCAGCTCGACCTGCGCACTGAACTCGGCCTGTTCGCCGGCCTGCGCCCGGCCCGCCTGCTGCCCGGCATCAAATCCGTACTCGCCGATCCGCGGGCCGAGACGTTGGATTTCGTCATCGTCCGTGAGAGCATCGAAGGCCTGTTCGCGCTGCGCGACCAGGGCATCGTCACCGATCGCGAGGCGCGCGACACCATGGTGATCACCCGCGACGTCTGCGAGCCGCTGTTCGACTTCTCGTTCGACTACACCCGGCGCCGCAGCAAGCGCGGCGGCCGCAATCACCTGACCTGCGTTGACAAGGCCAACGTCTTTGCCAGCATGGCGTTCTTCCGCAAGATCTTCGACGAGCGCCACGCCAACAATAGTGACGTCGACGCCAGCCATGCCTACGTTGACGCCACAGCGCTCAACCTCGTGCGCCGCCCTTGGGATTTCGACGTGATCGTGACCGAGAACATGTTCGGCGACATCCTCTCCGACCTGGCCGCCGGCCTCATCGGCGGCATGGGTTTTGCGCCGTCGGCGGATATCGGTCTCGAACACGCCGTTTTCCAACCCTGCCATGGTTCCGCCCCCGATATTGCCGGCAAGGGCATCGCCAACCCCACCGCGACCTTTCTCTCGGGCGCCATGATGCTGGAATGGCTCGGCGATCGGCACGACTGCGCGCCGGCCGTCAAGGCGGCCGGGATCCTGCGCGAGGCGGTCGATGAAGCCTATCGCCGCGGCATCCGACCCTACGAGGTGGGCGGCCGCCACGGCACCGAAGCGATCGCCATCGCGGTGACCGACGCGCTCGGCGCGGCGCCGTCGGTGGGGTGAGCGTGCTTAAACTGTGCACCCTGGGGGCTGGCTATTTCAGCCAGTTTCACTACCGCGCCTGGGCGCGCATCGGCGATGTCGAGCTCGTGGGCATCTGCGACCGCAACCGAGATGCCATCAAGCGCATCGCCACCGGTTTTCCGGCTGCTCGGACCTACGGAGACCTTGCGGCTATGCTGGATGCGGAGCGGCCCGACGTCCTCGACGTCATCGTGCCGCCCGCCGGTCACCTCGATGCCGTTCGTGCTGCTGCCGCTCGCGGCATCCATGTGATCTGCCAGAAGCCGTTCTGCGGCACGCTGGAAGCCGCCGAAGCGGCGGCCGAGCTCGCCGGCGCTGCCGGCATCACGCTCATCGTGCACGAGAACTTCCGCTTCCAGCCCTGGTACGGCAAGCTGCGCGAATACATCGAGGGCGGCACGCTCGGCCAGATCTACAGTGTGAACTTCCGTCTGCGGCCCGGCGATGGGCAGGGACCAGACGCCTATCTCGACCGCCAGCCTTACTTCCGCGAAATGCCGCGCTTCATGGTGCACGAGACCGGCGTCCACTTTGTCGATGTCTTCCGCTATCTGCTCGGCGACGTGCACGCCGTCACTGCGCGGCTCCGCCGTATCAATCCGGCCATCGCCGGCGAAGACGCCGGCCATGTGGTGATCGAGATGGTCAATGGCGCCACCGCCATCCTCGATGCCAACCGCCTGTCCGATCATCCTGCCAGCAACCGCCGCCGCACGCTGGGCGAGATGCTGGTCGAGGCCGAGGCCGGCGTCGTCACCATCACCGGCGATGGCGACATCCTGCTGCGCCGCCACGGCGAGAACAGTCTCGAAGCTGTCGACTACCAATGGCGCGATGTGGATTTTGGCGGCGATTGCGTCTATCGCACGCAGGCAGCGGCTGTCTCTGCACTCCTCGGCCGCGCGCCGGCGATCAACACGGCAGAACAATATCTCGTCAATCTGCGCATAGAGGAGGCCATCTATGAGTCCCACGAGCAGGGTCGACGAATTGTCCTCCGATGAGCTGGCGGGCAATCCGGGCGAGCGCCCCAATCAGGCCGATGCCGCCTACGAACAGCTCAAGCGCCTCATTCTCGACGGCACGCTGCCCGCCGGTGCCCAGATGCTCGAACAGGAAGCCGCCGCCCGCCTCAATATGAGCCGCACGCCGGTTCGCGAGGCCATGGTGCGCCTGCGCCAGGAGGGCATGGTCGAAATCCGCCCCCGCCACGGCATGCGCGTCCTCCCCGTTTCGGCCCGCGACATGGCTGAAATCTACGAAGTCCTCACTGCCCTCGAAGGCACCGCCGCCGAAACCGTCGCCCGCAAGGGCATCGCCGCCCGTCCTCTGGCCGCGCTCCGCTCCGCCGTCGCCGATATGGGCAAGGCACTGACCGCCGGCGATCTGGTGCGTTGGGCCGAGGCCGACGAGCGCTTCCACACTCAACTGGTGCAACTGAGCGGCAATACCCGCCTCATCCAGATGGTCGGCCAGCTCTGGGACCAGGCCCATCGCGCCCGCATGCTGACGCTGAAGCTGCGGCCCACCCCGACCAATTCGGTGCTCGAACACGCCGCGCTGGTCGATGCCATCGCTTCGGGCGATCCGGTCGAGGCCCGGCGCATCCACGAGGATCATCGCCGCCGCGCCGGCACCATGCTGGTCGAACTGCTGGAGCGGCTGGGCCTCACCCAGCTCTGAGCCGATAGCGCTGAACGTCCTTGCGGACGATCAGCGTTTTTGTTTCGGCATCGAACGCCCGGTAATGCGGCGACGCCAGATGCGCCGTGAACGCTGCGTCGCTGTCGTAGACCTCGTAGAGAAAGATGTGGCTTGGATCGCCCGCGTCGACGCAGATGTCGAACTGCCGGCAGCCGGGTTCGTCGCGAAGCGAGGCCGCCGCATTGGCTGCCATCAGCTCCATGAAGCGGTCGAGATTGCCGCCGATCGTCAGATCGACGGCGATGACCAGTTTCTCGACCCCGCTGTCAGGCACCGGTGATTTCCTTGAGCAGGCCGAAGAAGCCCCGCTTGCGCGGGCTGTCGATGCTCCAGTCCACCGGCAGCGACTGGAAGCCGTCCTCGTAGCGTTCGCGATTCATGCGGTAGTCGAAATAGCCCCAGGACACGTCTTCGCCGATTGCCGCGACGAAATTGTTGTCCGGCTTGTCGAAGTCGAAATGGTCGTCCTCGTTGATCATCACCGGCATCGGCCGGTAGCAGGGCTGGGCGCGGTTGGCGCGAACCATCACGCGCACGCTGTCGGGGTGGTGCGTGCCATTGCCATGGAGCAGCAGGAAGTCGGCGGCCGACATGATCTTCTCGTTGACCGGCTTGGGGTGCGCAAGGCTCGTCGATACCATCAACCGTCCGCTCGGCGTCTTGAACTTGCCGGCCGATCGTTCCTTGGCGAGACGGATCAACTCGTCGCCGCGATCCGCCCCGATGATCGGCTGTGCAAAGGGCAGGTCGACCTCGTTGCCGATCTCCAGCAGCACGTTGCGGGCGTTCCTGGCCGCCAGCCAGTCGACCGTGTTGATCACCGCGTTGCGCGCCGCTTGCTCGCTCTCGAACACACGCGTCTGCTTCCAGTAGAAGAGCCCCAGGATCGCGACCATCCCCAGCCGGTCGCATTCGTTGATCACGGCCTCCAGCCGGTCGAGCCACGGCTGCTTCAGCGAGCCGTCGGCGTTGAACCCGGTGATGGTCCAGGGTTGTACCACGCTGTAGCCCTGCGGGCTGCCCGCCTGCAGGTTGATGCCCACTGCGTCGAGGCCGTGTGCCTTGTAGTCCTTGAGCGCCGCGATGAACTCCCGGTTGTTCCGCTCGGCCGAGAAATTCTCGCCGTCCGGATACATCCAGACACCGCGTGTCGCCGGGTTCTCGTCGTCGGTCAGTGCCTGCACCATGCGCGAATTGAACAGCATTCCCTCGATGGAGAGCCCCCTCCACGCCTTGCCGGCATGCGTCGGCACACCATTGAGCAGGAACTTCGTCCCCTCGATCGAAACAACGGTATCAGTCACGGCACGACCCTCACTCCAGATTTCAATGCATACATTACAGAATGCATTGAGGTGTGCAAGAGAGTGATGTCAGGCTGTTCGAGCTGGGCGTCGGTGGGGTGGTGCTGAAGCGCCGGACCAGTCGCTTCGGACGAGCCGGTTCTCGCCTCGACGCCGCGGCATTCGGCAGCCGCGAAGGTGCGCCGTAGGCTATTCGGCCGGCAGGTATTCGTTGCTGAAGTAGGTCGAGAAATCAGGCTTGTCCGCCAGCGCCATGCCGTTGCCGTCATGCAGGATGCCGGCGGCGAAGAGATACTGGCCGATGGCCTCCATCTTGGCGGGAGCGATGGCGCCGATCGCGCCGTCGGCGCCCTGCAGATAGTGTCCGTCGATCAAGGCCTGCAGCGAGGCCCGGATCAGCTTCCGATCGGTCAGGATATCGCTATTGGCGGCAATGAGGATGTCCGCGGCCTTGTCCGGATGGTCGACTGCGTAGGCGTAGCCGCGCTGCGTGGCGCCGATGAAAGCCGCTGCGGTTTCCGGGTTCGCACCGAGATACGCCTCGCTGGAGCCGATCAACGTCGTATGCTGGTCGGGGACGCCAAAGTCGGCATAGCGGAAGGCGCGCTGGGCCTTGCCGTCGAGTTCGGCCTTGACCCCCTCCCAAGTATAGACCTCGAGCGTGAAGTCCACCGCGCCATTGGCCAGCGCTTCATAGGCCGAAGTCCCGAGCGTCACGGTCTCGAACGTGCCCTCGCCGCCATCCTCGCGGATCATCGAGGTGATCAGCGCATTCTCCCAGGCGCTGCCGAAGCCGCCATAGGTCAGGCCGTCGAGGTCCCTCGGGCGCTGGATATCGGCGCGGTCGGCGTTGAACACCAGCCGGCCTGTCTCGGTCTGGGTGACGGCATAGACGCCCTTCAGGTCGGCGCCGGCGGCGCGCTGAGTCATGAAGCCGATGGAACCGACGATGCCGAAGTCGGCGACATGGTTGGCGACGAGCGCGCCCGCGGAGGTGTCGGTATAGGGCAGGATCTCAACGTCGAGCCCGGCCTCGGCATAATAGCCAAGCTCACGCGCCACATAGAGCCCGATGTGGTTGGTATTGGGGGTCCAATCGAGGGCGATGGTGACGTGCTGCTGCGCGACGACCGGACTGGCGGCGAGGCCAAACAGGCAAGCGGCGGCGAGCGCCAGGCGGCGGAAGTTCATCGTTCAAGTCCTTTGGTTGGGGCGGAGAGGAGCAGATCGAGGATGCCGGTCTCGATGGCGGCGACCGCTGCGCCGGTGCGGCGGGGGCGCGGCAGGGGCACGGCAACTTCAGCGACGACGCGGCCAGGGCGGGCCGACAGCACATAGATGCGGTCGGACAGTAGCACCGCCTCGCGCACGTCATGGGTGACGAGGAGGGTGGTCCAGGCGTGGTGGTTCCACATGGTCTCGAGCCAGCGCTGCATATCGGCGCGGGTGAGGGCGTCGAGCGCGCCGAACGGCTCGTCGAGCAGCAGCATGTCCTTGTCCTGCACCACGGTGCGCAGCAGCGCGGCGCGCTGGCGCATGCCGCCGGAGAGCTGGGCAGGATAGTGGTGCTCGAAACCGGAAAGGCCGAACTCGGTAAAGAGTGGCGCCACGCGCCGACGCGCCACGGCGCGCCCGATGCCCTGCACCTCGAGGCCCAATGTCGTGTTGTCGATGATGCGCCGCCAATCCATCAGCGCGTCGCGCTGGGGCATGAAGGCGAAAGGGCGGCGGTCGGGGTGGAGCGGCGCGCCATCGAACAGCGTGGCGCCGGCATCGGGGCGCAAGGCTCCGGTCAGCAGCTTGAAGATGGTGGATTTGCCCGAACCGGAAGGGCCGAGAATGGAAACGAATTCGCCTCTGCCAACAGCGATGGACAGCTCGCCCAACACCCGGAGGTCGCCGAAGGTTTTGGCGATGCCGCGCAGTTCGAGGCGCGCGGCGCTCATGGCTTGTCGCTCCCGGACAGGCGTAGCCAGGGCATCGACAGGCGCTGGATCAGGATGGTTGCCCCGAACAGCAGCAGCGTCAGGCTGGCGCTGACCATGACCGCGGCAAGCACCAGGTCAGGACGAAAGTTGTTCTTGGCGTTGAGGATATAGATGCCGAGCCCTTTGGCCGCGCCGGCATACTCGGAGAAGATCGCGCCGACCACGGCATAGGTGATGGCGATCCTGAGGCCGGCGAAGAAGAACGGCACGGCCGAAGGCAGGCGGGCGATGAGGAAGACGCGCCAGCGTGGCGCACCCATCGAGGCCACCAGTTGTTCGATTTCGTCGGCTGTCGAGGCATAGCCCTGCAGCAGCGCGATCAGCATGGGAAAGAAGGTGACCAGCGCCACCAGCATGATCTTGGGGGTGAGGCCGAAGCCGAACCACAGCACCACCAGCGGCGCGATGGCGATCATCGGCAGGGTCTGGCTGATGATGAAGACCGGCAGCAGGGCGCGCCGCAGCGGCCGGAAGAAGTCGATCAGCACCGAAAAGGCGAAAGCGGCAGAGACCGAGCAGGCGAAGCCGAGCAGGGTGGCGCTGATGGTGGGGAGCGTGTTGTCCCACAGCGCCCGATATTGCAGCGCGCCCTGCTCCAGTATCCGGGAGGGCGAGGGCAGCGTCGTCGGTGGAATACCCGAAAACCGGGCATAGGCCTCCCATAGGAGAATCAGGCCACCGACCGAGAGCAGGGCGGGCCATAGACGGCTGAAAGCTGTTGCGGCGCGCGCCGCGACCGGGCGGATGAAGGGCATCGACATGGACCTTGAAGGGAAAGCGGTCGCGCCCCAGAGCGCTTTCAGGAAAGGTTGCAGACCTTTCCGGTTCGAAAGCGCGACCAAAACAAAGACTCTAGCGGGCGGTCGGGCTGTTCGCGGAAACGGTCAGGTCGATAGTGACGTGCCCTTCGGGCGGGCCGAACCGGCAGAAGGCTTCGGCGAGCGTCGCAAACACCGGACCGGCATCGCCCCGCAGCACCGAGCAGAAGTGCTTGGAGCGATCGAACACACCTGAGCTCTTCAGGAAGTCGATGCAGCCATAGATCTCGTCCATGTGCTGGCCGGTGCCCATCACGTGGAGCGAGAACTGGGCGGCTATGGTTTGGCCGGTTTCTGCTGCCGAGGCGACGGCCTGATGGGCGGCCGCCTGGCGGGCGGCCAGCGGTTCGAGCGGACCGGCGAGGGCGTCGGTGTTGCAGATCGCCTCATCGGGCTCACCGGGACAGCCGCGTGAAATGGCGGCCGAGAAGGTCACATGCCTGCCGGCCTGTGCCGCCGCGACGAAGAGGTCGCGCATGGCCGGAAACAGCACCTCCGGCGGCCCGACCAGGAGGGTCGAGATATCGTCGGTCTCGATCCGCAGCCGGTCCCGATAGGGATCGAGCGCACCGAGCGCCGAAAGGATGACGCCGACGAAATCGTCGGTCATGGGATAAAGGGAAATCTGTGCGCCAGAAAACATCGCCCGCCTCGCTCCGCTGGTATTACCCAGATCAGCTTTAGGGTCCGCGCACTTGGCGTGCCGCATCTCAGCCCCGGCAATACGGAGCACCCCTGTGGATGGCGACGCTTAGACCACGGTTGAGCCGGTTATGGAAGAGGCGGCTTTCGGATTGGCTTGATAGGTGGGATCGAGAGCTGACCCACTGCGCTTCCCCACCCACCCTGTGGGTGTGTCAAGACCTAGCCCAATCAGCTTTGCCGGTGTGGCTCGGGCGTGAACACGCTACAGCGGCAGGTAGCCGGTGAAGCCGGCGATCTTCCAGGCTTCAAGCTCGCGGCGCAGGTGGAACACCGAGCGCCAGGCGAGGACCATGGCCTCCCCGGATTGACGGAGGATCCGGCCTTCGATGCGCTTGTGGGCGAGGGCCGCATTGCCGTTGATGTCGATCCGGTCGATCGACTGGCAGCGGAACCAGGCGGGGCGTAGCGGCTCGGCGAAATCGGCATGGTTCCAGCGCGCGGCGATGGCGGCGTCGCGATAGGCGGCGACCGTTGAATAGGCCGGACGCCAGTCGGCGGGGTCGAGCGACAGCGCGGCGTCGATGCCGAGAAAGCCGGTCTCGACATAGTCCGCTGCGACCAGCGACCAGTCGCTGCTCAAGAAGAAATCGCTGTCGCGCCGGACCAGCATTTCCCAGATGGCGAAGCGGTCGGCGTCGTCGGCTGCGTGGGGATTGGTCTCGCTCATCCCGTCTGAATGTCCAGCGGCAGGGGGAAATGTGGTTCGGGCAGGGTACCGCCCATCGACTCCGAGATTCTGCGGGCGGCGCGGTAGAGCATGATGGCGGCATCATCGAAGGGAACGATGATCTGCTGGCTGGTTAGGAACGGCATAGTCAGCGCCGCAATCGAGATCCCGGCGGTGTTGATGATGGGGAAGCTTAGGTCGGTCACCCCTTGCACCATCTCGCCTTCGATCCGCTCGTAGCCGCGCTTGGCAATGATCTCGATCCGGCCGCGGTAGCGCTTGGCCTGGTCGGGCGGCAACAATGCTTCCGATTGGCCGAGGATCCAGGCCTGCACCGGGGCGGGTTGAAAGGCGATGATGGTGCGGCCCGACGTGCCGCGGATGGCCGGGCTCGCCGCACCGACCCGCAGGCGGATGGCGATGGGGGCCGGGCTGTCGACCTGGGCGATGATGCGCTGGTTGAGCCCATCGAGCACGGCCATGTGGATGGCCTGCGAGGTCTCGAGCGCCAGGGCGTTCATGATCGGCTGGGCGGCGTCGACGACCCGGCGGAACGGCGGGAACAGCGTTGCAAGGCCATAGAGCTGGGTCGAGAGCACCAGCGCTTCTTCGCCGGGCGGCCGGATCAGGTAGCCGCGGCGCTCGAGCGCCATCACCATGCGATAGACCTCTGACAGCGAACGGCCAAGGCGCTGGGCAATCTGGCTTGGGGTGACCGGTACGGTGAGCGTCGCCAAGAGCTCGAGCACGTCGAGGCCCTTTTCGAGCGCCGGTGCGGTGTATTCTGCCTTGGGAACGGGTTTGCGGCGCTTGCGCGATCCCTTGGCGGCCGGCGCACCGTCTTCAGCTGCTGCCATGCTCCCCCCGCTCGCTCGTTTCGGCGACGATGTCCACTAACACCGCGCCAGTCGGCCCGCCACCATGGGGGCGGACCGGGGCACAGGAAATCGCGAGCTCAGTCCCAGAGTAGCAGCCAGCCCGCGCCCGGGCAGTCGAACAGGTGCTCAACGCCGGTCGGAACCCCGTTGGCGAGCGGCAGCGCCTTGACCGCGCCGGAATCCCAACCGGCGACCAGCACGTGGCTTTCGGTCACCAGCAAATGCTGCGGCCATTGGGTCTGGCTGTCGCGTTCGGCGACCAGCGTTGGGGTGGCGCCGGAGACGTCGAAGGTCGAGATGGTGTCGAGGCTGCGGTTGGCGAAGTAGACGTGGCGCCCATCCAGGGCGCGCTGGATATCGCCGGGATAGTTGCGGCTCCAGCGGGTCTTGCCCGGGCCAGTCTGCTGCGTCGCCCTGACATTGGCCCAACTGGACGCCGGATCGCCGAGGCGGCCAACCACGAGGTTGGAGCCGAGCTCGCCACTGACCGCCAGCCGCCCATCGGGCAGCACTACGGCGTGACGCGGCCCGGTGTTGGCAGGGACCGCCGTCGCCCGCAATTGGGTCAGCGCGTCGGTGCCGGGCTTGGACAGGTCGAGGCTGAACTCGCGCACCAGGTCGGCGCCGAGGTCGATCACCACCAGCGTTTCGCCGATGAAGAAGGCCTGGTGCGGGTGGGCGTCGTCCTGCCGCTCGAGCTCGGGGCCACCGCCGTTGAGCTTGAGCTGCTCGATCGGCCCCTCGAAGCTGCCATCGGCGCCGAGGCGCTGCAGGCCGAGCGTGCTGGTGGTGTAGTTGGTGACAATGAGTAGCCGGCCGCTCGGGTCGACGACGAGGTGGCAGGGCTCGGCACCCTCACTCGACTTTTCGCCGAGGGTAATCGCCGTGTCGCCCTCGACCCGCCAGGCATGGATATCGCCCTCCATGCCGACCCGCGAGGTGCCGTAGATCACCGGCAGGGTGGGGTGGCGCGTCAGGCTCGACAGCTGGTTGACGCGGGCCAGGGTCTTGCCCCGCCACTTGCCGTCCTGCTGCACCCAGCGGGTCAGCCCATGCAGTTCGAATACGCCGCGAGATGCGACCAGCAGCGACTGCCCCTCGGCCAGTTTGAACTCCGACATCGTTCCCCCCCCCCAAAAAAAAGCTATTCGGATGCGCCGGGACCGAAACCGTCCCAATGCGCCACGACCTTGCCGTTCTCGACCACATTGGCGCGACGCAGCATGGCGAAGGCCATGCAGACATGGTTCGGCACGATCTCCAACCGTGTCCCCACTGGTAGCGGCATCGGCGCGCCCTGGCCATGCCAACGCAGCCAGCCGTGCTCTTCTGACATCTTCTCGATCACCCAGCCCGGCGCATTGACGATCAGGCCCATGCCGGGGAATTCGTCGCGATGCGCCGAAGCCGGCACCAGGTCGGTGCTCAGCGATTTCGAGCCCGCATCGATGCAGGCGCGTTCGGGGTCGGGATGGCTGACCACCGTGGCGATGACGCGGATGGCGGTGGTCTCGAGGCTGGCATTGCCGAGCGCGATCTGGCCGACATCGTTGAAGGCATAGATGCCGGGGCGGATCTGGGTGACGCCGGGCACATGCGCCACTTCGCGCGCCGACGCGGAGGCGCCGAGCGAGACGATCGGCAATGGCACGCCGCGGGCCCGGATCGTCTCGGCGACGCCGACCATGAACGCCCCGGCGGCCTTGGCGCGGCTCGCGAGATCGGGGTGGTCCTTGGCGCCATAGGTGGTGCCTTCGTGGGTATAGATGCCGACGAGCTCGACGCCCGGCAGGGCGTGGACGGCCGCCGCGACGTCTGGCGCCTGGTCGGCGGCAACACCTTCGCGACCGAGGCCCGAGTCGATGGCCAGCATCATCCGCGCGGTGGCGCCGGCGGCGGCGAAGACTGCGCCGATGCTGGCGGCGGCGGCCTCGCTGTCGGTGGCGAGCGTCAGGTCGACCCGTCGCGACAGGGCGAGGGCGCGTTCGGCCTTGTCGGCGCCGACAATCGGGTTGGCGACGAACAGCCGCTGCACCCCGGCCACGGCGAAGGCTTCGGCTTCGCCGAGCTTGGCGACGCAGAGGCCATCGGCGCCGTGCGCCACCTGGCGGAGGCCGATCTCGGCCATGCGGTGGGTCTTGGCATGTGGAAACAGCTCGACCTTGGCCGAGCGGGCGATCGCCGCCATCTCGTCAAGGTTGCGGTCGAGCACGGCGAGATCGAGCACCAGGCCGGGCGTCGCGACCGGCAGCTCGGCCCAGCTCGGGCCCGCGGCGTCGTTGGCGATGGAGATGGCGGTTGCGGCCATGGTCAGGCTCCCAGCCTCAGCGCCCGGCCGGCGCGGTGGCCGGTGACGCGGTTGTTCTCGACGGCGAATTGGCCGTTGACCAGCACATGGACGATGCCGGTGGCGGCCTGTCGCGGATGCTCGTAGGTGGCGTTGGCTTTGACGTTGGCGGCATCGAAGACGACCAGATCGGCCTTGGCGCCGGCGGCGATACGGCCGCGATCGGTGAGCCGCAGCCGGTCGGCGGCGGAGCTGGTCATGTGGCGCACGCACTCCTCCAGCGTCAGCACCTTTTCCTCGCGCACATAGGTTTCGAGCATGCGCGGGAAGGTGCCCCAGGAGCGCGGATGCGGCCGATCGCCGACGAGGATGCCGTCGCTGCCGACCGTGTGTTCCTCGCGCTGCATCAGGGTGCGGACATGCTCCTCGATGCCGATGAAGAACACGCAAGGGGCGGCGCGCTCGGTGGCGATCAACACGTCGAGGGCCAGTTCGGCGGGGGAGGTGTTGAGCTTGCGCGCAGCGTCGGCGAGGTTACCCTCCATCATCCATTCCATCTCGGGCGCACCGGGGAGGCCCGCCAGGTAGACGCTCGACCAGTTGACGGTGAGGCCCTGGTGGCCGTCCGAGCCGATGACGTCGAGCGCCTCGATGATGCGCTTGCGGGTTTCCGGATCCCGGAGCCGCGCCATCTGCTCGTCACCGCTGCCGGACAGCGCCCAACTGGGCAGTTGCGAGAGGAGCGTGGTCATGCCGGCGAGGTAGGGATAGGCGTCGAAGCTCAGATCGACGCCGTCGGCGATGGCGTCGTCGAACATCTTGAGCAGTTGCGGGAGCTTGCCCTTGTTGGCCTCGAAGCTCAGGTGCGTGTGCGCCAGGTGCAGCGCCGCGCCGGAGCGCCGGGCGATTTCGAAGCACTCGCCATAACCGCCCAGCGCGTCGGTGCCGTAATTGCGGTGGTGCGGGCAGTAGAAGCCGCCATATTCGGCCACCACTTCGCAGAGCGCCACCAGTTCGTCGGTATCGGAATACATCGCCGGCACATAGGTGAGGCCGGTCGAAAGCCCGACACCGCCTTCTTCCAGAGCGGTGCGGAGCAGCGCCTTCATCTGTTCGAGCTCGTTTGATGTGGCAAGCCGCGGAGCATTGCCCATCACCAGCATGCGGAGGTTCCCGTGCGGCACGAGGTAGGCGCAGTTGACCGCGACGTTGCCGTCGAGGCGTTTCAGGTATTCGGCGACGCTGCGCCAGTTCCAGTCGAAGCCCGGCGGGTCGTCGTTCCAGCCCTTGATCTGGCTGCGCATCTCGATGAGCGTCGCATCGTCGATCGGGGCGTAGCTCAGGCCGTCCTGGCCGAGCACCTCGGTGGTGACACCCTGGCTGAGCTTCGACGTGTGATCCGGGTTCACCAGCACCTGCAGATCGGAATGGGTGTGCATGTCGATGAAGCCCGGCGCGATGCAGAGGCCATCGATGGCGACGATACGATCGGCCTCAGGGCGGCGGGCGCCCCTGAAGATGCCGGCGATGCGGTCGCCGATGACGAGCACGTCGCCGCGCACGGGCGGCTTGCCGAGGCCGTCGACGACGAGGCCGCCGGTAAACAGGGTAGAGGTGCTCATAGGTTTTCGACTTGCAGTTTCTGGTTGGTCTTGGCGCTGAGATAGATGGCGTCGGTGACGGCGACGACGTGCGCCGCGAGACGGGCGGTGAGGCCGGCGGGAGCAGCAGCGCCGAGGGCGCAGGCGATCAGCGCCTTGGTGGGCGCGCCCGGGTCATAGACGCCGGAGGCGTCCGGGGCGCCAAACTCGACCACTTCGCCGCTCGCACGGACGAGACGCAGCGTGTCGCCGACGGAGTCGGCCCAGAGCTGGCCGCGATTGCCGTAGAGCGCCATGTGCCATTGCGGGCGCGCCAGGTACGGGTGGGTGGAGGCGGCGCTGATCGCCGCCGAGCCGCCACCGGCGAATTCGGCGTTGACCGTGGTGTGGAGGTCGATATCGCTCCTCGGTGGGAAGGTGCTGGCGTTGAGCGCGACGATCGGCTCGCCCACCAGCCACTCGACCATGCCCAGCTCGTGCGACATGGTCACCGCCGCCGAACCGCCGCCGGAAATGGCCTTGTCGGTATAGGTTGCGGTGTTCGACTCGGCCTTGCCGCCCCAGCCGCCATCGGTGCTGCCCGAGAGCAGGGCCCGGGTGTTGACCGCAAGGTGCATGGTCAGGTGTTCGACCTGGCCGATCTCGCCGGCCTCGATCAGCTTGCGGCTCAGGGCAAAGATCGGCGCCGCCGGCCAGCCGAAGCCGACGAGCAGCGCCTTGTTCAGCCGCTCGGCGGTGTCGCGCATCCGCCGGGCCGGCCCGGCGCTCAGCGCGAAGGGCTTTTCGACCAGCACATGCGCGCCCGCTTCGAGCGCCGCGATCACCTGTTCCTCATGGGCAACGGGTGGGCTCGAGACGACGACGATGTCGGGGCCGAGCGCCAGCGCCTCGCGCCAGTCGGCGAAGTGCGGGGCACCGAACTGCGCCCCGAGGCTTGCCGCCATTTCGGCATTGGGGCTCGAGAGCGCCACCAGCTCAACGCGCGGATCGGCCGTAAGCGCCGGCAGGTGGCTCGACTGCGACCAGGCGCCGGCGCTGAGCACGGCGGCCTTGATGGTTGAACTCATTTGCCCACCCCGGCAGTAAGGGCGCCGACGACGTGGCGCTGGAAGATCAGCACCAGCACGGTCGGTGGCAGCATCGACATGACGGTGGCTGCGGCCAGCGCGTTCCAGTTGAACTGCTGCACCGACTGGAAGCCGGCCAGCAGCGGCGGCACGGTCAGCTGGTTGGTGAGCACCAGGGCGTAGAAGAATTCGCTCCAGGCTTCGAGGAAGATCAGCACACCGGCTGCGACGAGGCCCGGCCGGGCAATCGGCACGATGATGATCCACAGCGTCTGCAGGCGGGTGGCGCCGTCGATCTTGGCCGCCTCCTCGATCTCGCGCGGCAACTGATCGAAGTAGTTCTTGAGGATCATGATGGCGAGCGGCAGGGTGAAGACGTTGTAGCTGATGACCAGCGCCCACGGGGTGTTGAGCACGCCGATGACACGGAACGCCACGAAGAACGGGCCGATAATGGCGATGGCGGGGACGATCCGGGTGGCAATCACCGACAGTTCGAACGCGCGGGCGCCGCGGAACGGATAGCGCGACAGCCCGTAGGCGGCGGCCCCGGCGATGAACAGGTTCAATACCACCAGGATCGAGCTGACGAGGAGGCTCTGGCCGATCGTCGGCACCAGGCGGGTGCCCATGTCGGTGCTGCCGATGCCCTTGCCGCCGGTATTGCCGAACAGCACCGCCGCATAGTTGTCGAGCGTGATGCTGGAGGGCACCAGCGGGAAGGGTTTGACGCCCAGCTGCGAGGGAGTGATCAGGCTCGAGACCACCAGGTACCAGACCGGCAGCAGGATCCAGATGGCGAACACCAGCACGCCCAGATAGATGGCGGTGCTGGTGGCGAGGCTGCGGCGCCGGCCGCGCTCGAAGGCGGAGGACGCCATCAGTGCATCTCCCTGCGATAAAACAGCCGGACGATGGTCAGCCCGCCGATCAGCGCCACGACGCCGAGGATGACGGCGAGCGCCGAACCGAGCCCGATATTGGTGTTCACGAACAGCTGCCGGTAAATCAGGATGCTGAGCACCTGCGTGGTGTCGCCGGGCCCGCCCTGGGTCATGGCAAAGACCACGTCGAACTGCAGGAAGGCATAGATCACGTTGAACACGGTGACGGTGATCAGCACCGGCCGCAGCCAGGGCAGGGTGATGTTCGAAAAGCGCTGCCACCAGTTGGCGCCATCGAGCTGGGCCGCTTCGTTCAGCTCCTCGGGCAGGGTCTGGAGGCCGGCGAGCAGCAGGATGCCGGCAAAGCTCGCCTGCCGCCACACCGCGGCGAGCACGGTGATCGGCAGCGCGGTGTTCGGGTCGGACAGGAACGGGTGATAGTCGCTGGTCAACCCCAGCATCATCAGCACGGCGTTGAGCCCGCCGACGCTGCCATCGGCAAACCATTTCCAGAGGATGCCGATGACCAGCCACGGCGTCGCCCACGGAATGATCAAGAGGGCGCGCGCCAGCCCGCGGCCGATGAAGCGCTGGTTGAGCAGCATCGCCATGGCCAGCCCGATCACCGTCGAGAGAATGACGAAGCCGACCGAGAAGGTGAGCGTCACCTGCGCCGAGCGCCAGAACACCGGGCTCGAAAAGATGATGGTGAAGTTCTCGAGGCCGACGAACGGCCCGAAGCTCGAGCCGCTCGCCGGCACATCGTGGAGGCTGTAGACCAGGGTGAGCAGGGTCGGCAGGGCCAGCAGCACGATCAGGATGATCATCGCCGGCGCCACGAGCTTCAGCCCGAATGCGCGATCGGCTTTCGGTCCGAGTAGGTCAGCTGCTCCTGCCATGGGCTCCCGTGTCCTGTGCTTGGTCATGACTATTCAACCCGCCACGGTGTCGCGGTGGATCGAGGCGCCACCGCCCGGAGGGGGCGATGGCGGGGTTCGAACTGGATCAGAGCGTCCGGCCGCCCTGCGCGCCCTTGGCGGCAGCGGTCAGGTCCTCGACGGTCTTCTGCGCCGTCGCCTGGCCGAGCAACAGGGCGTGGACGATGTCGCCGACCTTGGCCTGGAAATCCGGGTACCAGGGCAGGGTGCGAGCCGGCACGACGTTCGACTTGGTGGCGAAGGTGTCGGACAGCAAAGCGAGATCGTAATAGTCGGGGAACGAAGCGACCACTTCAGGGTCGGTGAAGAAGCCGGCATAGGGGGCGGCGAGACCGGCGGCCTTGGCCCACTGGTTGAACACCTTGAACTTTCCGTCGGTGTCCTTCCAGCCGTAGTACTTCATCAGGTCCCAGGTCGCGAGGCGCTCGTCGTCGCTGTCGGACTGACCCATCTGCAGCACTTCGCCGATCTGCAGCGTCGACGGGCCGGCTGGAGCCGTCTTGACGTTGGCCGATTGCGGGCCTTCGAGCGAGCGGATCGAGGTCAGGAAGTAGTGGTGCAGCACGTAGAAGGCGGCGTTGCCCTGCGCCATCTCGTTGCTCAGCTTACCCGGATCGTCGGTCAGCAGCGACTTGGGGGCGAGGCCTTCCTGATACATCGCCTGCCACCACTCGAACACGCCCACGGTCTTGGGGTCATCGGCGAAGACCGGCTGGCCGGCATCGTCGAAAGCGGTGATCTCTTCGTTGAGCAGGTAGGTGTGGAGGTATTCCTCGCAGAATTCCTTCACCCAGTAGGCGACGTAGGGCGAGGCGACGGTCGACTGCAGCGACTTCGAGGCGTCGTAGATTTCCTTCAGCGTCGTCGGCACGGCGAGGCCGGCATCGGCGAGGAACTTCTCGTTGTAGTGCAGCATGTGTACGGCCGAGAAATACGGGGCGCTGATGATGTCGCCGGCGGCGTTGACGTGGCGGCCGCGGGCGCTCTCGAACATGTCGGCGATCATATCGTCGACGCCGGGCAGGCCGTTCAGCGTCTTGGCCCAGCCCTCGTTGACGAACTTCTGCGAGTTGTAGGCGAAGTTGTAATAGAGGTCGATCTTGTCGCCGCCGCGCAGACGGGTCTGCAGCGCCGGGGTGTAACCGAGGTTCGGGATCACGGCGACATTGACCGCGGGGTTGCCCGCTGCCGTCCATTCACCGACCAGCGACTTGATGGTGTCGGGCTGGAAATCCCAGGCCAGCATATCGAGCGTGCCCGAGTAAGCGGCCTTGGCCGCGCCGGTCATCAGACCCGGCAGGAGGCTGGCGGCCAGCGCCGATGCGCCGCCGGCCTTGAGGAAGGAGCGGCGGTTCAGCGAACCGAAGCCCCGGGTGGCGTTAGTGGTCGTCATAGCTTTCCCTCCTAGACGAACTGAACCGACAACACGTCGCGAACGACGTTCCGATCTCCTGCAACCACCGGTTGCAGGCCTTCCGGGTCCGGCCCGACGGACCCGCTCTTCGACATTCTCAGCCGAGCTATCTGGCCCAACCGATCGGCAGGCGAGGCGCTTCCCTGTTGCCTCGCTGCCTGTCGTCAGATCGCAACGTTATGACGGCTGCAATCATATATCAATACGACTTTTCGCATATGAAAAGTCTGACGCTATCGCAGAGTTTTCATAACGATTTCAGCGGTTTCGAGCGTCCGATCGATATCGGCATCGGTATGCGCGGCGCTGATGTGGTTGCGCTTGATCGGCATGGGCAGCATGAAGATGCCGCGCTCGCACATGCCCTGGCGGAAGGCGAGATCGCGCGCCGTGTCGTTGACCAAGAGGTCCTCGTAGCGCTCGATCTTGCCGCTCATGAAGTAGGGGGTGAACACCGAGCCGAAGCCGGCCGACACCATCTCGATGCCGAGCCGGCCGGCGATTTCCGCGAGCCCGGCGCGCATCCGGTCGCCGAGCCGGAAGGTGCGCTCGTAGACCGTGCCGCCCTCGAGCGCCGCGATGGTGGCCAGCGCCGCGGCCGAGCCGACCGGATGACCGTTATAGGTGCCGCCGACGAACACCTTGCCGCCGGGTGCGGTCGAGAACTGCAGCATCAATTCGCGTTTGCCCGCGATGATGGCGCAGGGATAGCCATTGGCGATGGCCTTCGCGAACGTGCTGATATCGGGCTTCACCCCGAGCACCGACTGATAGCCGCCGAGCCCGTGGCGGAAACCGGTGATCACCTCGTCGAAAACCAGCACGATGCCGTGCGTATCGCAAAGCCGGCGCAGCCCCTCGACGAAATCCTGCCGCGGCAGCACGCAGCCGATATTGTGCGGGATCGCTTCCATGAAGATGGCGGCGATCTGGCCGGGGTGGTCGAGGATCGCCTGCTCGGTGGCGGCGAGGTCGTTGAACGGCACGATGATGGTGTTGTCGATGGCGTCGGCGAGCTGGCCGGCGCTGCCTGGATCTTTCTTCCCGATCTTGTCGGGTGGGCTCGCGATATTCATCAGCAGGTAGTCGTGCCAGCCGTGGAACGTGCCCTGGAACTTGATCAGTTTCTCACGCCCGGTGACGCCGCGCGCCAGCCGCACCGCCATGTAGGTGGCTTCCGAGCCCGAGGAGAAGGCGAGCGCCATTTCGGCCGAGGGCACGTGCTGCACCACCTTTTCGGCGAGGGCGATCTCCTGCTCGGTGATGCCGACCCCGACCATGTCGGGACCGGTGAGCGCCTTGGCGACGGCGGCATTCACGGTGGGGTCGTTATGGCCGAGGACGATCGGGCCGAACGCGGCGTGATAGTCGAGATAGGTGTTGCCATCGACGTCGCGAATATAGGCGCCCTCGGCCCATTCCCAGGCATAGGGCTGGTTCAGCCGGCGCGTCGCAGAGTTGACTCCGCCGGGAATGACCTTGGTGGCGCGTTCGGTGATGCTCTTGGATTTTTCGATATGCATGGGAAACCGGGAACTGTCTTAGGAAAGGCCGAGCAGCGTGAGGCTGTCGCGGTGGATGATCTGTTCGATCTTGTCGGCGGGAACGCGCGGCAGCGCCGTACCTTCGACGATGGCATTGACGGTGCGCAGCGCGTGCAGCGTCTCGGCCGGAGTGGTGATCGGGTAGTCCGAGGCGAACAGCAGCTTGTCGAGCACGTTCCACTCGGTGGCTTTGATCATCCCCTCGTAGAAAGTGTAGGGCCGGTAGAGCAGGCCCGAGACGTCGGCATAGACATTGGGGTGCTTGCGGATCACCACCGCGGTATCGACCGTCCAGGGATGACCCATATGGGCCATGATGATCTTGAGGTTCGGGTAGCGCATGGCGATCTCGTCGACCACCAGCGGGTGGGCGTATTTGATCGGCGCGGTGCGGACCGGCGAGGTGCCGATGTGAAAGAGGATTGGCAGCCCGTGCCGTTCGGCCTCGCGGTAGATCGCCAGCGCCCGGCTCTCGAGTGGCTCGAACACCTGGTAGTTGGCGCCCATCTTGATGCCTTTGAGGCCGAGGTCGGTGCGCGAGCGCTCGATCTCCTCGAGTGCCTTGGGATCGTGCGGATGCACCGACATGAAGCCGATGAGGCGATCGGGGTGCGCCAGCGCAAAGGTCGAGGTGGCATCATTGACGCCAACCGCCACGTCGCCCGGCTCGTTGAAGCCGTTGACCCCACCGGTAACTTCGCCCGGCGCCCAGGCGACACCGAAGACGATCGACTTGTCCGCCGGCTGCTGCGCCGCGAGGAAATCGTTCCAGCTATAGACGGAATCGACGGAGCGGTCGGGCCGCCAGGTGTGGTGCAGGCGCCGGTTTTCCGGCGGCACGGCATGGCGGAACTGCGGGGTGTGCGAGTGGACGTCGATGATCATGGAGCGGTGGCTTTCTCAGAGCGTTTAGGGGCGCCGAGTTCTTCGGAAATGGCGAGCGCGCAGGCCTCGACGGCCTTGGCGAGTTCGCCGAGACCATCCTGGGTGACGCGGGTGGTGGGGCCGGAAATGCTGACGGCGGCGACGACGGCGCCGGAGTGGTCGCGGATGGGAGCCGCGACGCAACGCAACCCCTGCTCGATTTCCTCGTCGTCGATGGCATAGCCGCGCGCCCTTATCTCGACGATCTGCTCGGCGAGCCGCTTGGGGTCGGTAATGGTGTGCGGGGTGTGCGACTCGAAGCGCATGCGCGCCATCAGCTGCCGGCGCACCGGCTCGTCCTGGAAGGCGAGCAGCGCCTTGCCGACGCCGCTGCAATGCAGCGGATCGAGGAAGCCGATGAAGCTCGCCATGCGCATCGAGCGCGAGGCATCGAGCTTGTCGACGCAGAGCGCATTGTCCTCGCTGAGGATCGAGAGGTGCACGGTCTCCCCGGTGCCAGCGACGAGGCTCTCGAGATGCGGGCGGGCCGAGCGGCGAAGGTCGAGCTCGCCCATGGCCCGCGCACCGATCACCAGTGACAGCATGCCGAGCCGATAGGTTTGGCTCTGCTCATCGCGATCCAGCAGCCGCCGCGCCGTCAGCGTTGCGAGGATCCGGAACACCGTGCTCTTGGGTAGCCCGGTTTCCGCAACGATCCCGTCGACGGTGAGCACACCGTTCTTCCCCGCTACTGCGGCGAGAATATCGACGGCCCGGTCCACGGACCGAATGGCGTAACGATCATCTGAAGAATTCACTAGATGAACTCACAGTTTGGATAGTGAACTGAGTACAGCTGGAATCCGGAGCGGCGTCAAGCGTGCGCTTCGGAGAGCGCGGGGCGATGGACGGAAACGAGAAGGAGCCGGCGATTGCCTGCTGGTGTCTTTGGCAGGCTGGCGGGCCTGCTTCGCTCGACATCCGGCACGCCCACAACGTGCTCCGAGCTGCCGCTTCGCACCGATGAACAGTGCCATCAGTCCGGGTTCAGCCAAGGGCTCCGATGCTGTTCTCTATCTGGCATTGCCCAGGCATCTGAGAGGAGCTGATCATGACCAACCGGCGATCCGTGTTGCTCGTCGCCCTGCTTGTTTCCGGTCTTTCCGCAACCCCGCCCAGCAAGGCAGTCGATGTCACTGTCGAGTCCGGCGCCTGTGACAGTGCGCTCTCCTGGCAGCAGGTCGCCAATGCCGGTGTCACCCGCATCCGCAGTATTCGCGGAACCAACATGCTGCGCCGCTACGTTGGTCAGATGAACTGGCAGGGCCAGCGGATGGTGGTCGGCGCCGAGGTGCATATGTTCACCTGTGAGCTGACCAACCTGGTCGCTCCAGTCACGCGTGACACGCCGATCTTCGGTCGCTACGCGCGGACCGGAGGATTTGGCGGTTAATCTCCGCCCGTTGCGAGCGTTGCGGTCTGGCGTGCCCCGGCCAGCTCGAGCGCCGCCGGCAGGCGCAGGGTGATGTCGTTCTGGTCGATGGGAATCTGGTGGCGCCTGAGGTGGGCGGAGCGGATGAGGGCGGCGTATTCGGGAAGCTGGATATAGGGCTGACCGGCCAGCCATTCCGGATCGAAGGCAGGGATGGCGAATTGGCCGCGATGCAGTTCGATCAGCGGCTTTGCGGTCGGGAGCAGGGCGAGGAGGTTGGGCCAGTCGATGGCGCCGTCCCCCACTGGCGCCAGGTGGCGGCGGAGATCCGTGTCGCCTTCGAAGCTCAGTGTGGCGTCGTCGATGTGCACCTGCATCACGTGTGGAGCCAGGCGCTGGGCAGCGACGAGCGGCTCCTCGAGCCGGACCAGCATATTGGCGGGGTCGTAGGAGATGCCGAGGGCGTCGGCGCCGACGCGTTCGATCAGCTCGAGGCACTCGTAGGAGGTGATCTCTTCGTGCGTCTTCACCAGGGTTCGCATACCGAGAGCGGCCAGCACCGGCCTGAGATCAGTGAGCAGCGCCGCAACGGCGTCGAGCTGGGCGCGCCAGTTTGCGGCGCGGTCTTCGAGGGTGCCGATGGTGAAGAACATCTCGCGCATGCCGAGCGACGCGCCGGTTTCCAAGAGGCGACGCACACCGCGGGCGAGGTCGCCGTCACCCAGTCGCAGCTCGCGGTCGTGGCGGTCGAGCCGCAGCGGGTTGAGCCAGTCGAGGCTCGCGGCAATGGCAATGCCGAGGCTGTCGGCCTCGGCCTTGAGTTCGCGCAGTACCGCGGGGTCGAGCGTCGGGCTCAGTTCGAACAGGCTGTAGAAGGTGATCTCGCCGGCGCCGAGCGCGGCGGCCTTGGTGATGGCGTCGAGCGGGTCGTTGCCGGCGTCGGGGATGCTGCCGCGCATGAGTGAGAACATCGGAGGCTCCTGGAGTGCTCTGGGGACGGGTCTGGCATGGCGGCTCAGCGCTCACGGACGTCATTCCCGCGCAGGCGGGAACCTAGTGGGATGCTGCGGCGCTGGCTGCAGCTGAGAGATCCCACTGGGTCCCCGCCTGCGCGGGGATGACGCCGATGGTCAGGGCCGGGCTCGCGCCCGATCATTGGGTAGGTGCAGCCCATCGCAAAGGCGTTCCTAATCGATCGGGAACACGCCGCGGGGAAATCTGGTCAGCCATTCGGCGCCGGTATCGGTCACCAGTGCGACATCGCCGGCGCAGACGTGGCCGAGGCTGGGCAGGGTGAAGTTGGGGTGGATCTCGAACACCATGCCCGGTCGCAGCAGCGGGCCGTCAACATCGCGGCTTTTGTCGCGGCGCGGCGACAGCGCTTCGGCGAGGCCGGGCTCGCTGTAATCGACGCCGAGGCCGTGGCACGACTGGAAGCGGAACGGGTCGCTGTCGCGGCTATAGGGGCACATTGCGTCGATACGGGCTTCGATCAGGTCGACCAGCTCATGCACCGGGCGCCCGGGAACCAAGGCGGCGAGCGCGGCATCCTGGATGTCGAGCAGCCGGGCGGCGGCGTCGCTGAGCTCGGGTGCCGGCTTGCCGCGGCTGCCGATGCGGAGCCCCTGCGCGAAATAGCCTTCGAACGACACCATGGTGCCGAGCTGCACACGATCGCCCGGTGCGATGGTCGGCGGCAGTTCGAACATCTCGAAATAGGTCACCGGCGGTTCGGGGCCGGTGGAAAGCCAGAGGCGCGAAACATCGGCGCCCAGCGCCCGGCCCGCATGCTCGACTTCGGCCATCAGGCGGGCTGGGGTGGCCTCTGGCTCGGTGGCATAGGCGAAGGAGCGGGCCAGCATGGCATCGGAAATCTCCGAAGCGCGGCGGTGCAACGCGGTTTCGGCCGGGTCGCGGTCGAGGCGCATGGCCTGAAGGATCGGATCGATCCGCACCATGCGCGGGAAGGACGAGGCGAAGGTGGTGGCGAGCTTCGCCGTCATCTCGTCGGCGCCGGCAACGCCGACGCGCCACCGGTTGGAGTGCGCGATGGCCGAGGCGCGGGCGACGAGGCCGGCCGGCCCGGCGATCTCGACTTCGTAGAGGCTTCCGACACGGGTGTTGAACAGCCGGGCCTCGTTCTTGCCGGGGGCGATGATCACTGCGTCGGTCAGCGTGATCACCAGCATCGAGGGCGCCCACATCGGGGTGAAGTTGGTGAACCAGCCGATATTGCCACTCGATTGGGTGGCGGCGGCAAGGCCGCGCGGCGCCGAGAAAGCGACGATGGCGTCGAGGCCATGCCGCTCAAGCAGCTCGCGACCGGCGCTTAGCCGTTGTTCAAGCAGGGCGATCGGCAGGGCGGTGGTCATGGCTCGTCCACAGGGGTGAGGCGGTTTTGCTTGGTCGCCAGATCGAATCGGAAAGTCTGCAACTTTTCCTGATCACGCTCCGGCTGTGCCGCTTGACAATACGTTCAGGATGGTTCGATATCAGACTGTAAGGAAAGTTACCAGACGGTCTCAGATGGACATGCAGATCCTTTCCGGCAGCCCCCGGTTGCTGCGCAACCTGAACGAGAAGGCCGTGTTGCAGCGGCTGCTCTCGGAGGGGTCGCTGACGCGCATGGAGCTCGAGGCCTTCACCGGGCTGTCGAAGCCGGCGATGTCGGATCTGCTGCGCCGGCTGGAAGCCGCAAACCTTATCCGTCGCGACGGAGAGAAGGCCGGCACCTATGGCCCCAAGGCTGGCCTGTGGAGTCTCGAACCACGCTCCGGCTTCGTCGCAGGCATCGATGTCGGCTCCCACGGCATCGATGCCGCCATTTCCGATATCACCGGCAACACCATTGCCAGCTTCCGGCACGCCGCCGAGCCGGGCGATCGCTATGATGCGCATGAGCGGCTGACATCGGTGCTCAACAGCGTCACCCGGGAAGCCGGGATCACGGTGCGCGACATCGACCAGCTGGCGGTGGGTCTCCCCGGTATCGTCGACATCCGGGCCGGGAACCTCCGCAAGGGCCAGCAGCTCCCCAACTGGGAGGGCTACCACATCCCGGAGGCACTCGAGAGTGTGCTCGGGCATCGCCATGTGCTGATCGAGAACGACGTGAACCTTGTCGCCATCGAGGAGATGGCATGCGGCGCCGCCAATGGCGTGCAGTCGTTCATCCTCTTCTGGGTCGGCGATGGCGTCGGCGCCGGCGTGGTGATCGGCGGGCGGCTGATGCATGGCTCCACCGGCACGGCAGGCGAACTGGGCGGCGCCATGGTGCCCGACCGGATGGCGAAGCCCGGCGAGCCGGTAAAGATGGCGCTGGTCGAAGCGCTGCTGGACGTGCCGGCGATCGACGCGCTGGTCGCGGCGCACCAGTTGCGCGGGCCGGACAGTGCAGAAGCAATCCGCCAGGCGGCGCTCAGCGACAAGCATCCGAAATTCTTCGCCGAACTCGGCTACCGCGTCGCCGCGGCGCTGACCGGCGCGATCGGCATTCTCGACCCGGAGATGGTGGTGTTGGGCGGGGCCATCGGCCGCGCCGGAGGACGGGCGCTGGCCGACAGCGTCGCCGATATCCTCAAGACCCTGCCGATTGCCATTCCACAGATTGTCCCGACCGCGGTGAGCAGCAATGCCGTGCGGGCGGGGGCCGTAGAACTCGCGCTCGAGCATGCTCGAGAACGTGTGTTCACGGGAGGCAGCGCGGCACGCGGCCTCCCGTGAGGAGATTGGACCACTTGATGAGAAGCACCCATTCCCCGGAGATGATTATGCATCCCAATTCAGTGCCTAAGAAGCCCTCCCCGGGCTTGATCAGACGTTTGCACACAAGCCTTCGCGCCCTGGCGCTTGGGGCGCTGGCCAGCGCATCTGCCTTCGCCGTCACCGCTCCGGCGTTCGCGGAAGTCCCGCTCGACCAGCTGGTCCGGATCGTGGCCGAGGGCGGCAACAGCTTTACCCGCACCTTCAACCCGTTCTCGCCGACGGCGCGCTGGGTCAGCACGCGTACCATGTACGAGCCGCTGATGATCCAGAACTATGCCACCGGCAAGCTCGATCCGTGGCTGGCGACGGCCTATGAATGGTCGGCTGATGCGCTGAGCCTGACGCTCACCCTGCGCGACGACGTGAAGTGGTCGGACGGCCAGCCGTTCAGCGCCGACGACGTCAAGTTCACCTTCGAGCTGATGAAGGCCAACCCCGGCCTGATCGGGCCGGCATCCGGCGCCTTCGGGCAGTATCTCGCCTCAGTTGAGGCGGTTGACGCCAAGACGGTGAAGTTCACCTTCTCCTCGACCTATACCCCCGGCCTCTATTCGCTGGTCGACCAGTTCATCGTGCCGCAGCATGTCTGGAAAGACGTTGCCGACCCGGTGACCTTCGAGAACCCCGATCCCGTCGGCACGGGTCCGTTCACCACCATCGATGCCTTTGGTACCGATCGTTACCAGGTGACCAAGAACCCGAACTACTGGCAGCCGCTCAACATCGAGGGCGTGTTCGTCCAGGGGTTCAACGGCAACGACCAGGTCAGCGCCGCGACGCTCTCCGGCAATCTCGACTGGGGTGGGCTGGTGCCCGACCCGGACGTGACCTTTGTGCCGCTCGATCCCGAGCATTTCGGCTACTGGTGGCCGCGCACCTCGGTGGTGCTGCTGCTCGCCAATACCACTGACGGGGCGCTGGGCGACCCGGTGGTGCGGAAGGCCATGAGCATGGCGCTCGATCGGCAGCGCATGATCAATACCGGCGTCTGGGGCAAATCGGTTGCCGCCAACGCCACCGGCCTGCCGGAAGCGCCGTTCAAGGATTGGCTCGACTCCAAGGTGATCGCCGACGGCGCTTCATGGGTCAGCATCGACCCCGATGCCGCCAACAAAATGCTCGACGAGGCCGGCTACGCCAAGGGCGCCGACGGGGTTCGCGTCGGCAAGGACGGCAAGCCGCTCAAGTACGACATCATCGTCCCCTCGGGCTGGAATGACTGGGTGTCGGCCTGCCAGATCGTCGCCGAGAACCTCAAGGATATCGGCATCGACGTGACGCTCCGCACCACCACGGCGGACAGCTGGACCAACTCGACCTTCACCGGCCAGTTCCAGCTCTCGCTCGGCACGGCGCAGCGGACGGCGACACCGTTCGAGTTCTACCGCAACAACATGGCGACCACTTCGGTGAAGCCGGTTGGCGAGGCCTCGCCCAACAACCAGCAGCGCTATGGCGACCCCAAGGTCGATGAGCTGCTGGCAAAGTTCGCCGCTTCGACCGATGTGGCGGAGCAGAAGGCGATCATCGCCGAACTCGAAGGCATGTTCTCGGCCGCCGCGCCCGCCATCCCGCTCTACGAGCAGCCGGACTGGGGGCTCTACAACACCCGTCGCTTCACCGGCTTCCCCAACGAGCAGGATCCGTACGCGCCGCTCAGCCTGCAGATGACCAACGGTCCGCTGCTGGTCTGGCCGCACCTGGCTCGCCGCGCCGAATAAACGCGTTGCTCACTCAGGAGCGCTCATTGGATTGATTGAAGGCCTGCTTGCCCCACTCACCGGCTGTCATCCCTGCGAAAGCAGGGGCCCAAGCGGCAGCCTGCGCAAGCTGAGAGTTGGATCCCTGCTTTCGCAGGGATGACAGCCGGTAGTCAGTCAAATCTATCGTGAACGCCTCAACTAGATGAACCGGAGCTCCCGCCTTTGGCGGGTGGGAGCCTCCTTTTCCCCGGAGCCTGCCGATGTATTACACTGCGAAGCGATTGGCGTTCTATGTGCTGGCAGCGTTCGTCGCCATCACCGTCAACTTCTTCCTGCCGCGGCTGACCCCGGGCGATCCGGCGTCGACCATCGTCGCCACCTATTCGACCTCGCTCAACGCTGAGTCGCTGGCGGCGCTGAAGGCGGCCTACGGGCTCACCGACGAGCCGATGCTGCAGCAATACCTGACCTACCTGGGCAATGTGATGCGCGGGGATTTCGGCCGCTCGCTCTCCAATTTTCCGGCGCCGGTGATGGCGGTGATCGGCGCCGGGTTCGGCTGGTCGATCCTCCTCGGTCTCACCTCGGTGCTGCTCAGTTTCGTGCTCGGCTCGGTGCTCGGCGCCATTGCGGCGTGGCGGCGCGGCGGCTGGTTCGACAAGCTGACGCCGCCGGTGCTGCTGTTCCTCGGCTCGTTCCCGTACTTCTTCCTGGCGCTACTGCTGTTCTACGTTTTCTGCTTCAAGCTCGGCTGGTTCCCGATGGGCAACGCCTATTCGAGCGTCAACCCGCCGGCGCTGAACCTCGCTGGTGTAGGCAACATCCTGATGCACCTGATCGCGCCGGCCTTCACCATCGTCCTGGTGTCGCTGGGGCCGTGGACGCTCAACATGCGCAACGCCATGATTGGCGTGTTGAGCGAGGATTACCTGACCCTCGCCGAGGCCAAGGGGCTGCAGCCGCGCCGGGTGCTGCTGTCGCATGCGGTGCGCACGGCGCTGCTCCCCAACATCACGGCGCTCGGCGCTGCGGTGGGGGCGGTGTTCTCGGGGCAACTGCTGACCGAGATCGTCTTTACTTATCCCGGCCTTGGCTACTCGCTGATGCGCGCCGTCAGCGCCGTCGATTACCCGCTGATGCAGGCGCTGTTCCTCATCATCACCCTGTCGGTGCTGGCGGCGAATTTCTTCGTCGACACGCTCTACGTGCTGCTCGATCCGCGGGTGCGGACGGGCGGGGAGGCCTAGATGTCGCTCAGCGAAACATTTGGCGCCAAGGCGCGCCGGCAACTCCTCGGCTCGATCCCGGTGACGGTCGGGCTGGTCATCCTCGGCGCCCTGGTCGCGGCCAGCGCGCTCGCGCAGCTGATCGCGCCCTACAACCCGAAGCGCGCCACCGGCGGCATCAACGAGCCGCCCTCGCTCGCCCATCTGTTCGGGACCACCGGGCAGGGGCAGGACGTGTTGAGCCAGTTCCTTTATGGCGGGCAGAACACCCTGTGGGTTGCCTTCTCCATCGCCGTGCTGACGACGCTCCTGGCGCTGATCGTCGCGCTCACTGCGGCATATTTCCGTGGCTGGGTCGATGATGTGCTGACGCTCGTCACCAATGTCTTCCTCGTCATCCCCGGGCTGCCGCTGGTGGTGGTGCTGGCGGCGTTCCTGCCGCCCGGGCCGCTCACCATGATCATGGTGCTGACCATTACCGGCTGGGCCTTCGGGGCGCGCTTGTTCCGTTCGCAGGCGCTCAGCCTCAGGGAACGCGAGTTCATCGCGGCTGCCGAAGACGTGGGCGAAAGCCGCTGGCGTATCGTCGCCATCGAGCTCCTCCCCAATATGGGGTCGGTGGTTGCCGCCTATTTCGTCAACCAGGTGATCTTCGCCATCACCGCGCAGGCATCGCTGGAGTTCCTTGGGCTGGGCGATGGCGGGCAGATCACCTGGGGCTCGATGCTGTTCTGGGCGCAGAACAGTTCCGCGCTGATCCGCGGCGCCTGGTGGACCTTCGTCGTGCCCGGCATGGCCATCGCGCTCACCGCCTTCTCGCTGGCGCTGATCAACAATGCGGTCGACGAGATCGGCAACCCGCGGCTGCGCGCCGACCGGCTGCTGCGCCGGGCCGGCGTCAGGAAACCGAGCGCCACGCTCATGACCCCGGTGAAGCGCGATGCTTGACGTTCCCGCCCTCGATATCGTCGATCTCAGCGTCGGCTATGCCGGCGAGAACGGCATCATCCCGGCAGTCGATCGGGTGTCGTTCAACATCGCGCCGGGCGAGTTCATGGGGCTCGCCGGGGAATCCGGCTGCGGCAAGTCGACGATCGCGCAGTCGATCCTGCGGCTGCTGCGGGCGCCCGGCATCATCACCGGCGGCGAGATCCGCATTGCCGGCAACGACATGCTGTCGGAGGACGATAATGCGGTGCGGGCGTTGCGCTGGCGCACCGCCTCGATCGTGTTGCAGAACTCGCTGACCTCGCTCAATCCGGTGAAGCGGATCGAGTGGCAGTTGCAGGAGGCGCTCAATCGTGGCGGCTCCGCCGTTCGGCGGACGCCGGCCGAACTGCTGCAGATGGTCGATATCGACCCCAAGCGTCTGAGGGCCTTTCCGCATGAACTGTCGGGCGGGCAGCGGCAGCGCGTGGTGATCGCCATGGCGCTGGCGCTCGAACCCAAGCTGATCATCCTCGACGAGCCGACCACGGCGCTCGATGTGATCGTGCAGAAGGAAATCTTCGTCACGGTGAAGGCGCTGCAGCGGCAGATGGGCTTTGCCGTGCTGCTGATCACCCACGACCTGCCGCTGCTGTTCGAAGTGGCCGACCGCATCGCGGTGATGAAGGACGGCAAGATCGTCGAGACGGCGCCGGTGGCGAGGTTCCGGCAGCATCAGGAGCACCCGTATTCGCGGGCGCTGCTGACGGCGTCGCCGAAGGTGGATTTCACCACCCCGCCGGTGGCGCGGCCGAAATCGGTGGCGCATCCGGTGCTGGAAACCGCGCATCTCAGCAAGGCCTATGGCACCAACCCGCTTACCGGGCGCTCGGCCCTGGTGGCGGTCAACGATGTGTCGTTCCGGCTGGCGCCGGGCGAGATCGTGGCACTGGTCGGCGCTTCGGGCAGCGGCAAATCGACCTTCGGGCGCATCGTTACGGGCCTCACCCGTCCGAGCTCCGGCGACGTGCTGGTCGATGGCCGGACGCCGGTGCCGGTATCGCGCCGCCGGCCGCATCAGCCGCGCGCCGCGCAGATGGTGTTCCAGGATGTCTATGGTTCGCTCAACCCGCTGCACACTATCGGCCACCACCTGCGCCGGGCGGTGATCTCGGCGCCGGGTGGCGACAAGACCGATGTCGAGGGCCGGGTGGCGGCGCTCCTCACCGAAGTCGGTTTGACCCCGACCGCCAGCTATCTCGACCGCCGCCCGCATGAGCTCTCGGGCGGGCAGCGCCAGCGCGTCGGCCTTGCCCGGGCGCTGGCCGCTTCGCCGAAACTCTTGGTGGCGGACGAGCCGGTGTCGATGCTCGACGTGTCGATCCGGCGCGACATCCTCAACCTGATCGCCCGGCTGCGCGACGAGCAGGGCGTCGCCGTCCTCTACATCACCCATGACGTGGTCAGCGCTGGCTATATCGCCGACCGCATCGCGGTGATGCATCGCGGCCAGATCGTCGAGGAGGGGCTGGCCAAGGCCGTCCTCGCCAATCCGCAGCACGACTATACGCGCCAGCTCATCGCCGCCGTCCCCGGCGGCCTCGGTCTCGAAACTCCCACCGCTAACCCGGTTCCCGCATCATGACAGTGACAGAAATTCCCGAAATCCGCGTCGGCATCGACGGACGGAAGTTTCCCCGCGCCGCCGAGCTCGGCCCGATCAGGCTCCTCGAGCGCTGCGCCGAACTCGGTCATGCCGGGGTGTTCTTCCGCACCGTGCTCGACGTCTCACCGACGCTCGATGCGGGGTTTCTCGCCGCAGTGAAACAGCGCGCCGACGAGCTCGGGCTCTACCTCGAAATGGGGCTGGGCAAGATCAACCCCTACAACACGCCGGAGGCGCCCGAGGTGCGTGATGTCGGCAAGGGCGACTATCTGCTCGGCATGACGCGGATGATCGAGGCGACCACTGCGATCGGCTGCACGGCTTTGTGGGGCGATACCGCGAACTACCAGCGGCACGAGTGGGGGCTCCACGCCATCGATCGCTACCGCACCGACGTCGACTGGGCCGACCAGCTCGAGGCGACGCGGAAATTCCTGCTGAAGCTGAAGCCGGTGCTCCGGGATCGCGGCGCGGTCATTGCGGTCGAGACGCATGAGGAGATCACCACGGCGGAGATCGTCCGGCTGGTCGAGCAGGTCGGCGACGATGCGCTGGGGGTGACGCTCGATCTCGCCAATGTGGTGGTGCGCGGCGAGGACCCGGTGGCGGCGACCCGCCGTGTCGCGCCCTATGTGAAAAAGACCCATATGCGCGACATCGTGCTGTTTGCCCGCCCGCTCGGGTTGGAGCGGCAGACGCGGGCCTGCGGCGACGGGGTGATCGACTGGCAGGCGGTGCTGGGCGCGCTGTTCGCCGCCGGCAGCTTCCCCAATTTCACCATCGAGAATGTCTGGGGCTCGGACAAGAACCAGATCCCGCTGTTCGATCCGGACTGGCAGGCCCGCCAGCCCGATGCCGAGATGGGGGAAATCCTCGACCTGATCCGCCTGTCGCGGCTGTTCGAGGACGGCGTTGCCGCGGGCAAGATGATCGCCCCCGACGACTATTTCTCGGAGCACCCCGACCTCGACGAACTCGAAGGGTTCGTCACGCGCAGTGGCGCGACCCTCAAGGCGGCAGCCGATGCGCTCCGCAATGCTATTTCAAAGGAGTAAGCCGCAAATGAATTATCCGCTCAAAGTGCTCGTCGTCGAAGCCCATCCCGACGAGGCGGAAATGTACTCCGGCGGTACCATGCGGCTTCTTGCCGACAAGGGCGCGGCCATCAAGTTCATGTCGCTGACCAATGGCGATGCCGGCCACTACCAGATGGACCGCGAGCCGCTGCAGCGCCGCCGGGCTCGCGAGGCCTACACCGCCGCGCGTCACCTCGGTGTGCTCGACTACGAGATCCTCGATATCCACGATGGCGAACTGGTGCCGGACCTCGCGGTGCGCTCTGCGGTGATCTCGGCGATCCGCCGCTGGCAGGCCGATATCGTCATCACTTTCCATGACGATTGCCCCGGCCATCTCGACAACCGTGCCGCCGGCCGCGCCGTGCGCGAGGCCTCGGGCTTCTGCACCAACGGCAATATCGTGCCGGAGGTGCCGCCCCTCGCCGATGCACCGATCTGCCTGAAGATGACCGATTACGGCGCCATCGACGTGCACAAGCACGATGTGGTGGTGGATGTCGGCGCCTCGATCGATGCCAAGCTCAAGGCCTGCGCCGCGCATGCGACGCAGTTCTACGAGTTCGCCCCGTTCGAGCGTGGCTTCCTCAACGAAGCGCCTCAGATCGGCGACTGGGCAGCGGAACGCGCCTTCATCCTGAAATACTGGCCGGAGTTCATGTACACCCAGCCGGGCATGTCTGGGGCAGGGGAGTTCGCCGAGAGCTTCCAGCTGGCTGATTATGGGCGGAAGGTGACGGCGAAGGAGGTCTCGGCACTGCTCGGGGTCTAGGGCGGGGTACACCACCGGCGTTGGAGTGGTTGCCTTCTCCCCTTGTGGGAGAAGGTGCCCGAAGGGCGGATGAGGGGTATCTCTCCGCGTCCTATGTCGCCCGTCGCTACGCTCCGGTCGCGCTACACTGCGTTTCGCGAACCCCTCATCCGGCCTTCGGCCACCTTCTCCCACAAGGGGAGAAGGCACTCCCTCGACAACCGGTGGCCCTTCACATGCGACCTCCAGCGGGCGTGGAAGCGTAGGGGAGGGGAGCACCAAGTACCTGCCCACGTGCCTAACGATACCTTGGTATCCGCGTTTGCGCCGAAGGTGAACTTGTCCGGGACGGTACCGGAAAACATGCTGATCCTCGTCGCCAATCGGGCCTGGAAGCGACCTCCTCCCTGCTTCCAGGCACGAACTGGCCTCCAATTTTGGAAGAGAGGATCAGTATGTCCAAACGCAGAGTCCTGCCGCTTGCCGCGGCGCTGCTGACTGCCGTTGCCTCGAGCGTCGCATTGCCCGCCATCGCTCAGACAGAGTTCGCTCCCACGCCGCTCAGCCCCGACCAGGTCGGCTCGGGCCCGCGGCTGATTTACCTGCATCACGAATATCCCGCAACGCTCGACCCGCAGAACACCTCGGCCTTCGTCGGCCAGTTGGCGATGGAATTCTTCGACACGCTGGTGACCTACGAGATCGATCCGGCGACCGGCATTGCCGACCAGACCAAGATCGTGCCGCGGCTCGCGAGTTCCTGGGACATTTCCGCCGACAACAAGGTGCTGACCTTCCACCTCAACCCGGCAGCCAAGTTCTGGGACGGCTCGCCCGTCACCGCCGACGATGTCTATTGGTCGATCGAGCGGGCGCTGGTGGGGCGCATGGGCTGGGGTACCACGCAGATCGAAACCGGCGGCATCTTCAAGGTCGACCAGATGAAGGTTATCGACCCGCAGACCCTCGAGATCACCTACCCGGATGGGCTCGGCCGCTACGCGCTGCGCAACTTCGCCTCGATGTCGCTGACCGTGATGTCGAAGACCGCCTGCGAGGCCGGCCGCACTGCCGAGGACACCTGGTGCGTCGAGTGGATCAAGAAGAACGCCATGGGTTCCGGCCCCTACATGCTGGGCGAGCAGCGGAACGGCGAGTACCTGACCGCCGTCGCCAACAAGGCCTACTGGGGCGACGCCAAGCCGTTCTATTCGGAAGTGATGTTCCGGGTGGTGCCGGATGCGCAAACCCGCATGCTGCTGATGGAAAGCGGCGAGGCGGATATCGCCTTCATGACCCCCAACGAATACGCGGTGCTGTCGAAATCGCCGAACACCAAGGTGTTCTCGGTGCCCTCGCAGCAGGACGTGGCGGTGCTGCGCTGGAAGCCGGACGTGCCGCCGTTCGATGATCCGAAAATCCGCGAAGCGGTGATCAAGGCTATCCCCTATGAGCGGCTGGTGACCGAAGTGTGCAAGGGCTTCTGTACCCCGGTGCAGAACCTCGTCGGCGTCAACACGCCCGGCTATGTCGCTGACCCGGAATTCACCACCGATGTCGAGGCTGCCAAGCAGTTGGTGGCGGAGAGCAAGTATGCCGGGAACGTCCCCTCGTTCGAGGTGCCGGTGGTGCAGGGCTCGGGCAACATGACGGCCGGCGTCATCATCCAGGATGCGTTGCGCGGCATCGGGCTCGACATGCAGATCAAGCCGCTGACCCAGAACGCCTTCGACGATATCGCCTGGGGCAAGCGCGACCTCAAGGTCTCCATCCACTCGATGGGGCCGTGGTGGAACGACTTCATGTACTGGGCCTACTGGATGTACCGCACCGACAGCGCCACCAACCACATCCAGTTCTCCAACGCGACGCTGGACAAGGACGTGCTGGCGGCCCTGCTGGTGCCGCAGGATGACACCGAGACCTACGGCAAGCTGCAGACCGAAGTGCTCGGCATCCTCAATGGCGAGCACCTGGCCGCGCCGCTCTACCAGGTGAACTGGAACGCCGCGGTCTCCAGCCGGATCTGCAACGTCAACAAGTTCCCCTGGGGCACCATCACCTTCTCCTGGTTGCGCCCCTGCGCCTGACTCGCCCGTGATCTGCCGTCCCGGCCCCGGTCGGGACGGCTTCTTCCGACCATCCGGTGACCACCATGCGCCTTCCACCAATCCTGCTGTACATTATGAGGCGCTTGGCGATCGGCCTCGTCGTGCTGTTCGGCATCAGCGCCGTGGCCTTCTCGATGGCATATCTGCTGCCGTCCGACCCGGTGACCAGCCGCTACCCCGACATCACCAACGAGCAGCGGGCCGAGATGCGGCGCCAGATGGGGCTCGATCAGCCGCTGGTGGTGCAATATGCGCGCTATATGGAGTCGGTGTTCCGCGGCGAGTTCGGCCGCTCCTTCGGCACCGGCAACAGTGTCGGGCAGGATCTGGCGCAGCGCATCCCGGCCACGCTCGAGCTCGCAAGTTTCGGTATCGCCTTCGGCGTGCTGGTCGGCATCCCGCTCGGGCTCATCGCCGCGGTGCGGCGCGGCAAGCCGACCGACCACCTAGTGCGCCTGGTCAATATCGCCATCCAGTCGGTGCCGGCGTTCTGGCTCGGCGTGGTGCTGATCTTTCTCCTCTACTTCCAGTGGCGGCTGGTACCGTCGCCGATCGGCCGGCTGTCGCCGATGTTCATCTCGCCACCGCGGGTCACCGGATTCCTGACCATCGACGCGCTGCTGGCCGGCAAACCTGACATTGCCTTTGCCGCCTTGCGCCAACTGATGCTGCCGGCGCTGGTGCTGGGCCTGGGCGTGGTGTCGCCATTGGCGCGGATTACCCGCTCGGCCATGGGCGAGTCGCTGGGCGAAGACTATGTCACCTTCGGCCGGGCGCTGGGGCTGAGGTCACGCCAGGTGGTGCTGGGCGATGCGTTCCGTGGCGCGCTGGTGCCGATCGTCACCACCCTCGGTTTCGTCGTCGCCAACGTGCTGGCCGGCGCCGCCATCGTCGAGACGGTGTTCGCCTGGCCGGGGATCGGCCGCTACGCCGTCACCGCCATCACTACCTCTGACATGGCGCCGGTCTCGACCTGCATCCTGTTGATCGCCTCCAGCGTCGCCATCACCAACCTGCTTGTCGACCTCTCCTATGCCCTCATCGACCCCCGGATCCGGCATGAATATGCAAGGTGATCACATCGTGCCGCTCACGGCATCCCGCCCCCGACCGAGACTCAGCTGGCGGAAGCTCTATTTCGGCGCCTTCGGCGGCGACCCGCTCGGCGTCGTCGGGGTGCTGCTGCTCGCCGTCCTGCTGCTGGCGTCGTTGTTCGGACCGTTCCTCATCACCCACGACCCGATTCTCACCACGCCCGACGTGCTGCTGCCACCTTCGGCGGCGCACTGGTTGGGCACCGATCATTTCGGCCGCGACGTATTCTCGCGCACCATCACCTCGCTGAGGATCGACTTCATCGTCGCCGGGGTCGGGGTGAGCGGCGCCATCGTCATCGGCTCGCTGATCGGGCTGATCTGCGGCTATGTCGGCGGCTGGTTCGATGACCTGGTGATGCGGCTGGTCGACATCATCCAGTCGTTTCCGCTGATCCTCGTCGCGATGATCCTGGTGCTGGTGCTCGGCCCGGGCGTCGAGAGCATCGTCATCGTCACGGTGCTGATCAACATTCCGCTCTATGCCAGGGTGATCCGCGGCCAGACGTTGAGCAAAAGGAGCCTCGAATACATCGATGCGGCGCGCTGCTCGGGCGCCTCGGAGGTTTCGATCCTGTTCCGGCACTTGCTCCCCAACACGGTCAACCCGATCGTCATCCATGGCAGCCTCAACCTGGCGGCGGCGGTGGGCAACGTCGCGGTGCTGTCGTTCCTCGGCATCGGCATCCGCCCGCCGACGCCCGATCTCGGCGTGATGGTGGCCGAAGGCACCAACTATCTGGTGCAGGGCGCCTGGTGGATGAGCATCTGCCCCGGCCTCGTTCTCGCCACCACCATCTTCAGCCTCAATCTCATGGGCGATGCGCTCGAGGCCCGCCTCGACCCGCGCCGGGGGAGCGAGTGATGGGCGAGAAACTGTTCGAAATCCGGAACCTGTCGATCGACACCAACCGTGGCGGGGTCACCCGGCGCATCGTCGAGAACATGACCCTCGCGGTCGAGCGCGGGCAGATTTACGGCCTCGTTGGCGAGAGCGGTTCGGGCAAATCGATCTCAATGATGGCGAGCGTCGGGCTGGCGGCGCCGGGCCTGCTGGTCAGGAGCGGCGAGGTCAGCTTCGGTGGCAAGCGGCTTGCCGCAGCTGACCAGAAGGGGTTGCGCGGCAACCTCTCGCATGGCGTGTCGCTGCTGTTCCAGAATGCCAAGGGGGCGCTGAGCCCGTTCCTCACCACCGGCCGACAGGTCGAGCGGGTGCTGGCGCAGCGGCAAGTGCACAAGGCGGCGCGGCCGAAGGAGATCGCCGAGCTATTCCGGCTGGTCGGGCTCAATTTCGGCGATCTCGGCGAAAAATACCCGCACCAGATCAGCGGCGGGCAGGCGCAGCGCGTCGCCATGGCCTGCGCCATGGCCACCAACCCGGCGCTGCTGATCGCGGATGAGCCGACCACGGCGCTCGATGTCACCACCGAACGCGAGCTGCTGCGTTTCCTCGCCCGCATCTGCCGGGAGCGTGACATGGCGATCGTTCTCATCGCGCATAACCTATCGTTGGTGTCGGAATATTGCTCCGGCCTCACCATCATGCATGCGGGGCAGGTGGTGGAGGAGGGCGCGCTGCGCTCGATCTTCGCCACCCCGCTTCATCCCTATACCCAGGGGCTGATCGCGGCAGTGCCGGATGTCGACGAGCCGCACGAACTGGTGCCGCTCAAGGGCAGCGTCTGGGGCGGACGCAGCGACATCGTGCGCTGCCGGTTCTCGCATCGCTGTCCGCATGTGCGGCCGCAATGCGAGGCTGGGCTTCCACCGGCCGTCGCGCGCGGCGAACACCAGGTGCATTGCGTGCTCTATGAGGGAGAGGCGGCATGAGCGCTCCGGCACTTAGCGTTCGCACGCTGACCAAGCTGTTCCACAACCCGGCGGCGCCCGAGGCGATGCCCGTGGGGGTGCGCGGCGTGTCGTTCGATGTCCAGCCCGGCGAAGTGGTCGGGCTGATCGGCGAAAGCGGCTGCGGCAAGACAACCCTCGGCCGCTGCGTCGTCGGGCTGCAATCGGCCGACGCTGGCGAGATTGTCGTCAACGCCACCAACTTCTCGGCGCTGCGCGGCGAGGCGAAGCGCCGCTTCTGGAAGAACGTGCAGATCGTCTTCCAGCGCCCCGAGACCTGTCTCAACCCGCGCATGACCATCGCCAGCTTCGTCACCGAGGCGCTGCGCAACTTCCACACCGTGTCGCGCCAAGGCGAGCGGGCCCGGCTGATCGAGCTCGCAACGCTCGTCGGCCTCCGCGAAGAAACGCTGGAGCGCTACCCGCACCAGTTGTCGGGAGGCGAGCGGCAGCGCGTCGCCATCATGCGGGCGCTGGCCTGCGAGCCACAGGTGATCGTGCTGGACGAGCCGACCTCGGCGCTCGATGTCTCGGTGCAGGCGCAAGTGCTGCGCACGCTCAAGGACCTGCAGGTGGCGGTCGGCACATCGATGCTGTTCATCAGCCACGACGTAGCGGTGGTCCGCTACATCTGCAGCCGCGTCATGGTGATGTATCTGGGCGTCATCGTCGAGGAAGGGCCGGCCGACGCGGTGTTCTCGGCGCCCTCCCATCCCTATACGCGCGCCCTGCTCGGCGCGGCGCCGCGGATCAAGCCGAAGCCGGATGACGGCATCGCGATGCGCGGCGAGCTGGTGCTCGGCGAGGTGAAGCCGGGCGAATGCCCGGTGCGCGCCCGCTGTCCGCTGGCGCATGAGCGCTGCCACACCGCCCCTCCCGTCGTCGAACTGGGCGGCGGCCATCGTGCCGCCTGCTGGCTCAGCGGCGAAACCACCAACCAGACTGCCAACCAAGTCGATCAGAAAGCGGCATCATGACTATCAGTGAGTCCTTCTACGAACGGTCGATGGAACTGCCCTCCGAGCTCCTCGTCGGCGCCATCGACAGCCACGTCCACGCCGGACCGGTGCTGCGCTCCAATCCGGGGCACCAGGATCCGTTCGAAGTGGCCATCGAAGCGCGCGAGGCCGGCATGCGCGCCATCGTCTACTATGACGTGTTCGGCTGGGCCTCGGGCACAGCCTGGATGGTCAATCGCCATGTGCCGGGGATCAAGACCTTCGGCGGCTACCTGATGAACTCGGCGCATGGCGGGCTCAACCCGCGCTCGGTGCGCACCGCGCTCTATATGGAGGAAGGGTGCCGGTTCATCAGCTTCGGCTCGCACTGCACCTATTTCTCGGCCAGTCGGGAGTCGACGATCATCGACGGGCAACTGGTGCCGTTCAAGGATGCCTATCCGGAGTTCGTCAAGGAGGAGCTGAGCCGCGCCATCCGCATCCCCGAGGAAGGGCCGATCTCCGATGATCTGGCCGAGATCCTGCAGATGGTTGCCGAGCATCCGGATGTCTATCTCAACACCGGCCATGTGTCGGGGCCGGAGGTGCTGCGCATCCTCGATCTCGCCGAGGAGTTCGGCATCCACAAGGTGCTGATTGCCCATCCGGCGCGCCAGCAGCTCAGTATCGAGCAGCAGAAGGATGCGGCGCGCCGCGGCTTCTTCCTCGAGGGGTGCCTGGTCGACTGGCTCTACCCGCACGCGCCGCGCACCCACTACTACGTCGAAAAGAAGTACATGGACCGCTCGGGCGACCTGCCACGGCTGAGGCGCACCGCGACGCAGTGGATGAGCGATATCCGCGAAGTCGGACCGGAGCACTTCGTCTTGGGCACCGATTACGGCATTCGCGCCGCGTCGAGCCCGGTGCAGGGCATGCGCACGATGATCACGACGCTGCTCGACTACGAATTCACCCCAGAAGAAATCCGCACCATGACGGCGCACAATCCGGCGCGCCTCATCGGCCTCGACCCGATCTGAGGACAGCTCATGGCGACCTACGAACCCTTCTACAACCGAACCATGGAACTGCCCGAGGAGCTGCTGGTCGGCGCCATCGACAGCCACGTGCATGCCGGGCCGGTGCTGCGCTCCAACCCCGGGCATTTCGACCCGATCCAGGTGGCGGAGATGGCGCGTGCCGCCGGCATGCGCACCATCCTCTACTATGACGTATTCGGCTGGGCCTCTGGCACCGCCTGGATGGTCAACCGCTACATGAAGGACTTCCGCACCTTCGGCGGCTACCTGATGAACTCGTCGCATGGCGGGCTCAACCCGCGCGCCGTGCGCACCGCGCTGAACCTCGGCGATGGCTGCCGGATGATCAGCTTCGGCTCGCACTGCACCTACCATTCGGCCTCGACGGAATCGACGCTGGTCGATGGCAAGCTGGTGCCGTTCAAGGATGCGATCCCCGGCTTTGCGGAAAAGGAGCTGAGCCGCGCTGTCCGCATCCCGACGGAAGGGCCGATCCAGGACGAGCTCAAAGAGATTCTCGATATGGTGGCCGAGCGGCCCGAGGTCTACCTCAACACCGGTCACGTCTCGGGGGCGGAGGTGCTGCGGATCATCGAACTGGCCGAGGAATACGGAATCAAGAAAGTGCTGGTGGCGCATCCGGCGCGCCAACTGCTCAGCGTCGAGCAGCAGAAGGAGATTGCCCGCAAGGGCTTCTTCCTCGAAGCTTGCGCGGTGGATTTCGGCGGGCCGTGGATGCCGCAGACGCACTATTATGTCGAGCGTGAACTGATGGACATGGGATCCTTGGTGCACGGCCGGGCGATGAGCTGGCTGCAGGGCATCCGCGATGTCGGGCCGGAGCAGTTCGTGCTTGCCACCGATTACGGCGTGCGCGTGCTACCGTCGCCGATCGAAGGCATGCGGATGATGATCTCGATGCTGCTGTATTTCGGTTTTTCGGTGGAGGAAGTGCAGACCATGACGGCGATCAACCCGGCCCGGATGATCGGTCTCGACTAATGCCGGTTCCCGATCTCTATGTCCGCAATGCGACGCTCGCCACCGACGAACAGACGTTCGTCGGTGGCATCGTCATTGCGGGCGAACGCATCGCCGAAGTCGTCACCGGCAACCCGGAACGACCGGCGACCCGGAGCATAGACGCAACCGGGCTGCTGCTTCTGCCCGGCCTCGTCGATGCGCATGTGCATTTCTCCGAGCCCGGACGCGGGCATTGGGAAGGGTTCGAGACTGGCAGTCAGGCGGCAGCGGCCGGCGGCATCACCAGCTTCGTCGAAATGCCGCTCAACGCCCATCCGCCGACCACCGACGCGGCCTCGCTGGCGCTGAAACAGGCGGCCGCCAGCGTCAGCCATGTCGACTATGCGCTATGGGGCGGGCTGGTCGACGACAACCTCATGCACCTGAGCGAACTGCAGCGCGGCGGGGTGGTGGGCTACAAGGCCTTCATGGTGACGGCGACCGATTTCGCCCGCTCCGATCGCCGCATCCTCAAAGCCGGCATGGAGCAGATCGCCCGGTTCGGCTCGTTCCTCGCGGTGCATGCCGAGGACGAGGCGATGACGCTCGAACTCACTGCGGCGCTCCGCGCCAAGGGACGGCGCGACCGCCTCGCCTGGGGTGAGGGCCGGCCAATAGAAGCGGAACTCGCGGCGATCGACGAAGCCATTGCGCTGGCCGAGGCGACGGGGGCCCGGCTTCATATCGTCCATGTCTCCTGCGCCGCCGGTATCGACCGGATCAGCGCCGCCAAGGCGCGCGGCGTAAAGGTGACGGCGGAAACCTGTCCGCATTATCTGTTCTTCGATGTCGACGATCTGGTGCGGCTTGGGCCGGTGGCCAAATGCGCGCCGCCGCTGCGCTCGCCCGGCGAGCGCGAAATGCTGTGGGACCGGGTGCTGGCAGGAGAGATCGACGTCATCGCGTCCGACCATTCGCCCTGCCTATGGGAAGAAAAGACTGCCGGCGACGACGACATCTATGCCGCCTGGGGCGGCATCTCCGGGCTGCAGTCGACGCTGCCGGTGCTGCTCACCGAGGGGGTGCGGCGGCGTGGCCTGAGGCTCAGCGAACTGGTGCGGATGACGGCAAGCGGTCCAGCCCGGCTGTTCGGCTTTGACGACCGGAAGGGGCGGCTCCTCGCAGGCGCCGATGCCGACCTGGTGCTGGTCGATCCGGAAGCCGAGTTCACCCTCGAGGCCACGGATCTGTTCTATCGCAACCCGCACAGCGCCTATGTCGGTGCTCACTTCGTAGGCAGTGTCCAAAGAACGATCAGCCGCGGGTTGACTGTCTATCAGGAGGGGCGAATGATCGGTCCATCCGGACATGGTAGGCGGCTCGACGGAGCAGGTCTCCGCGATGCTGCCAGCTCGGAAAAACGCTTGTTCAGGGTTTGAGGGCGATGGGTTTTTCGGCGGGCGACTCGACCATTGACAGCGGCGCTCCGCTCGCCCGCCCGCTCTATCGCGACGACGACGACGGCATGCAGTCGCTGCGTTTGAAGCACCTGCTCACCACCGATATCGACCCCGCCGAAAAAGGCCGACTGATCGAGCGGCTCGACCGTTCGCTGGTTGTGACCGGGGCCCGCTGGGCGGCGCTGCTAGTCACCGGCGAGCGTGGACTGCAGGTACTGGTGGCAGGTGAGATCCCGCCGTCGATCCACAGGCAACTGGGCGAGCTCAGGGTGCGCCGTGGCGAGGCGCTGAGTTTTCCGGTGCATGTCACCAATCGCGCCGCCAGCCAGGGCTATGCGGTCGAAGGGGCGGTGGTCGCCGGGCGGGATGCGCCGCAAGGGCACGTGGTTCTGGGTTTCCCGCTGGCGGAGCGCGGTTCGGCGCGCCGCATCGACCTGGTCAAGCTAGTGGCCGACGATCTCAGCGGCTTGCTCGAAGGCAATGCGCTGGCCGCGCAGATGGAACATATCCGCAGCCACTTGTCGCTGGTGCACCGGCTGGGGCAGCAGGTGACCTCGATCCACGACCGGGGCGAGCTGTTCGAAGAGATCACCCGGCTTATTCATCGCTCGCTCGGCTACGAACACATCCAGCTGCTGCTGACCAACGAGGCATCCGGGCGGATCGAGCTGATCCACGCCAGCGGGCCGTTCGCGCCGCAGTTGATGACGGCGGGGTTCAGCGAGGCGATCGGCCGCGGCATTATCGGCCGGGTGGCCGAGACCGGGCGGACGCGGATGTCGGCCGACGTGACGCTCGACAACCACTTCGTCTCGCATGCCATGCTGCCCAACACCGCATCGGAACTGGCGCTGCCGTTGCGGCTGGGGGCACGGGTGGTCGGCGTACTTGATATCCAGAGCGACCGCCGCGATGCGTTCCGCCGCGACGACGTGATCCTGTTGCAGACCATCGCCGACCAGATCGCCCCGGCGATCGAGCAGAACCGGCTGTTCGCGGCCGAGCGGCAGGAACGTGAACTGGCCGATACGCTTGCCGATGTGTCGCGGATCATTTCCTCGAGCCTCGATTCCTCCCACGTGCTGGAAGCGGTGCTGCAGGAGTTGCGCCGGGTGGTGCCGCATCGCGGCTGCCGGGTGACGTTGCGCGGCGATGACGGGATGATGCGGGTGGTCGCCGCCCGGGGCTATCCGGATGACGAGCTGGTGCGCCGGGTGGCGTTCCGGCAGGAGGACGCGCCGCTCAGCGAGCCGGTGATGCGCGACCATCGCACGCTGATCATCGGCGACGTGACGCGCGAGGCCGATTGGGTGTGGCAGCCGGGCACCGAACAGGTGCGCTCGTGGTGCAGCGCCCCGCTGGTCTTGGGCGACGAATGTCTGGGGTGGCTCTGCATCGATTGGCCGGAGCCCGATTTCTACAACACCGAGCACGGCCGGATCGTCCGCACCTTTGCCGACCAGGCTGTGGTGGCGATCGGCAATGCAAGGCTGTTCGCCCGGGTGAAAGAGCTGAGCGAAGTGCTCGAGCAGAAGGTCGCCGACCGCACCGCGCAGCTCCGCGACGCGCGCGACGAGATCGAGCGCAAGGCGCGCGAACTGCAGGCGCTGCTGCGCCGGCTGGTCGGGGTGCAGGAAGAGGAGCGCCGGCGCATCGCCTATGACCTGCATGACAGCGTGGCGCAGTCGATCCTCGCCTCGACCTACGAGCTGCAGGCGCTGCGCCGCCGGGTGGGCGACAGCCCCGACCTCGACCAGCGCTTAACGCAGTGCCAGCGGCTGCTCGATTCCACCTTGCGCGAGATGAAGCAGATCATTTACGCGCTGCGCCCCACCGTGCTCGACGAGCTCGGCCTGATCCCGGCGCTCGAGAACTACCTCGCCTCGCTGCCGGCCAGCGTGCCGATCGCCACCGATATCCGCATCGACGGCACCCCGTTCATGCTCGGGCCAGAAGCTGACCTGGCGGTCTACCGGATCGTCCAGGAAGCCTGCCAGAACGCCGTCCGGCATGCCGGGGCGCGCTCGTTCGGGCTGGTGCTCAGTTTCAGCGAGACGTGGCTTGAAGTTTCCATTCGCGACGATGGTTGCGGCTTCACCATCGACGCGGCGGAGAATGGGCTGGGGCTGGTGGGGATCCGGGAGCGGGCCAGCGCCGTCGGCGGCGAAGTCACCATCGACAGCAGCCCCGGCCTCGGAACCAACATCGTCATTGGAGTGCCAAGTGGTGCAACCGCGCATTAAGGTGATGATCGTCGACGATCATGAGATCTTCCGCCGCGGCGTCAGGAGTCTGCTGGAAGGCGAGGACGACATGCATGTCGTCGCCGAGGCCGGCAATGCCACGGATGCCCTCACCGAACTCGGCAAGCGCAAGCCCGAAGTCGTCACCATCGATATCCGGCTTGGCACCATGGATGGCATCCAGCTGGTGCGGCTGATCAAGGCGCGCCCCGATGCGCCACGCTGCATCATCCTCTCGACCTATGACGACCGGCAGTACCTGGTCGGGGCGCTCGAGGCCGGGGCGGACGCATACCTGCTAAAGACCAACTCCTACGAGACGCTGGCGCAGGCGATCCGCTCGATCCATGCCGGCGAGCGCATGCTGTCGCCCGAGCTGATCCCCACCATGATGGAAGAGTACCGCCGGGTGGCAGCGCAGCAGATCCAGCGCGACAGCGGGCTGACGCCACAGGAAGTGCGCATGCTGCGGCTGCTCGCCGATGGCGGCCGCTCGCAGGATATCGCCAGCGAACTGGCGCTGACCGAGATCACGGTGAAGCGCAAGGTGCAGGAGATCACCACCAAGCTCAACGCTTCCAACCGGGTGCAGGCGGTAGCCGAGGCGATCCGGCGTGGGGTGATTTAGGGGTACGGGCCGGATATAGGGCGCGCTACCTGCCTCACCCACAGTGTCACCCCGGCCTACGCGCATACGCGCTAAGTTGCGATCGTGCCCACCCACCGGCTGTCATCCCTGTGAAAGCAGGGACCCATTTATCCACCCGCGCGGGCTGTGAGTTGGGTCCCTGCTTTCGCAGGGATGACACCGAGTTTGGGGCGCCGCCGGGTAGCAAGTTCGCCGATGGGCGCTGCATAAGGGCGGGAGGGGACGAACCCGATCAGGCACTGAAAACCAGCTACACTCGCTTGGTCGACAGCACGTCGAACGTCCGTTCGATCGTCGCCACGGCGCGGTCGTAGTCGGCGAGCGCCAGGGCGGCGATCAGGGCGTCGATGATGGCGAGCTGGGCGATGCGGCTGGTCATCGCTTCGGTGCGGAACTGGGTTTCGCGGGCGAGCGTGTTGAGCACGATATCGGCGTGGCTGAGGATCGGCGACTTGCCGAAATTGGTGACGGCGATGGTGGTGGCGCCGGCCTCCTTGGCGAGGCGGGTGGCGGTCAGCGTCTCGATGGTCGAGCCCGAATGCGAGATGGTGAGCACCGTGACATCGGGAGTGCAGAGCGCCGCGGTGATCGCCTGCACATGGCTGTCGACTGTGGCGCGCGAATTGATGCCGATGCGCAAGAGCCGGTAGTTGGCGTCTTCGGCGATGGTGGCGGCGCTGCCGATGCCGAACACTTCGACGCGGCTCGCCTTGCGGATGGCAGCGACGGCGCGGCTCAACTGACCGAGGTCGAGCGCCTTCTGGGTATCGTGCAGCGCCTGGAGGTCGGAACGGAAGATCTTTTCGACCACGGTCGCGAGGTCATCATCGGGCTCGAGATCCTCATGGATGAACTGCACCGGCTGCACCAGGTCGCGCGCGATGGCGATCTTGACCTGCTGGAAGCCGCGGGCGCCGAGCTGCTGGCAGAGGCTGATGACGCTGCCTTCGCTGGAGCCGGAACGCTCCGCCACTTCGGTCACCGACATGTGGACGACGTCGGAGGCATTGGCGGTGATGAAATCGGCGATGCGACCGGCGGTGGGCGGCAGGTTCGGCCGCAGCGCCGCGATGCGGTCGAGGATGCCGGAGAGCTGGCCCGGTTCGGTGCGGTCGGTGCTCATGCGGGGATCAGCTCGCGCAAAGCCTCGTTCAACCCACCCGGCACGGCCTGCCAGAAGGTCATGCCGAGGGCTCGGGAGCCTGCGCCGTCGGTCAGGGGATTGTCGCCGATCATCACACCCTCTTCGGGCTCGATGCCGAGCCGCTCGCAGCCGAGCCGGAACAGCGCCGGCTCGGGCTTGCCGATCACCGTATGCGGCACCGGACCGGCACAGGCAAGCACGGCCGCGGCCAGGGCGCCGGCCTCGGGCACTGGCTGGCCGCCGGGGCCGGGATGGGTGGTATCGGGGCAGGCGACGACCAGCTCGGCGCCGCGCGCCATTGCCTCGGCGGCGGCGGCGAGCTTGCCGTAGTTGAAGCGCCGGTCGCGCGCCACCAGCACAACGTCGGCTTCAGGCTGGTCGACGTCGAGGCCCAGCCGCCGCGCATAGGCGCGGAGCGGGGTCGAGCCGAGCACCATCACCCGGGCGCGCGGCTGGCGCCGGGCGATGGTTTCGAGGGCGCAAGTGCCGGCGAGGATGATGCGGTCGGCCGGGATAGCGATGCCGAGGTCGGCGAAGCGGCTCGTGAGCTGCGGCGGGGTGTGCTCGGAATCGTTGGAGACGATGGCGAAGCGGCCCTCGAGCCGGCTCAGCAGCTCGCGGGCTCCCGGCAAAAGGTGCCGGCCGCTCATCAAGGTTCCGTCGAGGTCGATGAGGTAGCCGCGTGCGGAATGCACATTGGGCAGCAAGGCGTAAACTCCCCAGAGCGAGATCAGGAAAAGTTGCAGACTTTTCCGGTTCGATCTCGCGACAAACAAGGACTTGGGAGCAGGAGGGCGGTTCAGCGAAGCGCCATCGTGCTCCTGTTTTGCATGCAGAATCTGGACTGAGCTTGTCTCAGTGTCAAGCTCTGGAAATACTGAGGAAGTTTCATAAGACTGTCACACAGCGGGGCTATCGGTTGGGCAGCAACGAGAGGGCCGAGCCATGAAGATCGCGATCATTACCGACATCCATCACGGCCCGCAGTCGCACACCAAGGAGCCCGGTTGGGATGCATTGCAGGTAATGCGCGACTGCATCTGGCATGCCGGCGAGCAGGGCGCCGACCTGTTGCTCGACCTCGGCGACCGCATCTCCGACACCAGCCGCGAGGGCGACCGGCAGGTGGCGGCGGAAGTCGCTGCGACCTTCGCGACGTTCAACGGGCCGCGCTATCACGTGCTCGGCAATCACGACGTCGCCAACATGAGCATCGCGGACAACGAGGAGATCCTCGGCCAGTCGATGGAGAGCTCGGTGGTCGATCTCGGCGAAGCGCGGCTGATCCTGTGGCAGCCGGGCGTCAAGATCGAGTGGCCGACGGGTTTCCCGCACGCCGCGGCCAACCTCGACTGGCTGGTCGAGACGCTCAGCGCCGACACGAAGCCCGCAATCATCGCCACCCACGTGCCGCTCTCGGGGCATCTGCAGGTGGGCAATTATTACTTCGAGCGCAACCCGCAATTCTCCACCTACCCGGACCACGTGACGGTGCGCGAGGCGGTGGAGGCGACCGGCAATGCGGCGCTCTGGCTCTCGGGCCATGTGCACTGGAACACCGTCACCAATATGCGCGGCCTGCCGCATATCACCGTGCAGTCGGTGAGCGAGCGCTTCACCACTTTCCCGCAAGGCGCTGCCGCGTTTGCCATGCTCGAGATCGCCGACGGCAAGTTCTCGCTCGAGGTGCATGGCCGCGATCCGTTCGCCGTTTCGATGCCGTTCCGCCGCTCCGGCGAGCGGCCGTGGATGCCGGCGCTGGCGCCGTTCACGGCGCGCGACGTGCCGGCCGAGCGGGAGGCAGAACGTGCTTGATTTCCTCACCCGGCGCACGCTCGGCTCGCTCGCGACGCTGATCGTCGTGGTGGTGGCGGTGTTCTTCGCCACCCGCCTCTCCGGCAACGCCATGGACTACATGCTGCCGCCGGGGATCGACACCGAGACCAAGGCGGCGATGGTGAAGCATTTCGGCCTCGACCAGCCGTTGTGGCTGCAGTTCTGGCGCTATGTCACGGGGCTGTTCAGTGGCGATGTCGGGATCAGCCTGTTCGAGCGCCGCTCGGTGGTGGCGATCTATGCCGAGCGGCTGCCCAATACGGTGATGCTGTTCAGCTATGCGCTCTTCCTTTCTGTCGCCCTCGGCGTGCCGCTGGGGATTGCCGCGGCGCTCAACCGCCGCAACCCGCTGGGCTCGGCGATCATGGCGGTAGCGTTTGTCGGCTACGCGACGCCGAACTTCGTCCTCGCCATCGTGATGATCCTGATCTTCTCGTTCAACCTCCACTGGTTGCCGAGCTCGGGCGACGCGACGCCGCTGCATTTCCTGATGCCGTCGCTTGTCCTCGCGGCGCCGATGCTGGCCGAGATCGTCCGCTTCACCCGCAACGCGCTGCTCGATGTGCTGAGCCAGGATTATCTCCGCACCGCCAGGGCCAAGGGGCTGCCGGAATGGCTGGTGATCGTCAAGCATGCGCTGCGCAATGCCGCGATCCCGGTGGTGACCATTATCGGGCTGCAGGTGGCCGGCATGGTGGCGCGCTGCGTGCTGGTCGAAGCGGTGTTCGCCACCAAGGGCATCGGTGACCTCGTGGTGTTTGCCACCATGCAGCGCGATTACCCGGTGCTGCAGTTCGGCGTGATCCTCATCGCCGCCCTGGTGGTGGTCGTCTCGCTGGTCGTCGACCTGCTCTACGCCGCCATCGATCCTCGCGTGAAGGTGACAGCATGACCGACCTTGCCGCTCCCCTGCCTGGCCTCGCGCCGGCCCCCAACACCCGCAACAAGGCTCGTAACAGCCGGCGTGGCCAGGGCACGCTCGCCATGCTGTGGCGCAAGGCCAACTGGCTGATGCGCCTCTATATCGGGCTGTTCGTCTTGATCCTCCTCGTGGCGTTGTTCGCGCCGCTGCTGGCGCCGTACGATCCGAACGCCCAGACGCTACTGGCGCGGCTGCGTCCGCCGGTCGGCTTCGATCGGGCCATGGCGGCGCATCCGCTCGGCACTGACCAGCTCGGCCGCGATATGCTGTCGCGCACGCTTTACGGGTTGCAGCTGACCATGTTCATCGCCCTGGTCGGCAGCCTCATCTCGATGCTGCTTGGCACGGCGCTCGGCGTCCTTGCCGGCTATGTCCGTGGGCCGCTCGGGGCGCTGATCATGGCGCTGGTCGATATCCAGATCGCCGTGCCGTTCACGCTGATTGCGCTGCTGGTGATCGCGATCTTTGGCAACTCGCTGCCGGTGTTGATCACGGTGATCGGCATCGCCGGCTGGGAAGCCTATGCCCGAGTGGTGCGGGCCCAGGTGCTGACGGTGTCGCGCATGCCGTTCGTCGAGGCGACGATCGCCGCCGGCGCCACGCACTCGCGCATCCTGCTGAAGCATATCCTGCCCAATATCGTCTCGCCCATCATCGTGATGTGGACGATGACCTTCTCGGCGCTGATCCTCCTCGAAAGCTCGATGTCATTCCTCGGGCTCGGGGTGCAGCCGCCCACCGCTACGCTCGGCTCCATGGTCGGTCTCGGTCGCGATTATCTCGCCTCCAACCCTTGGATCGCCGTCGTGCCATCGCTTGCCATCATGTTCGTCTCGCTGCTCGTCCTCCTCATCGGCGATTGGCTGCGCGACGCGCTGGACGTCAAGCTCAAGTAACCGGGGCCAACCCGGCAACCCGGCTGTCGCGGTCTCCCAATCCCCGCGCCCGCCTGTCACCACCCCGCGCGTCAGTCCTCTGTCCGATAATCCATCGGCCGGCCGGGAGGGCGCATGTCAAAAACAGGATGCTGTCATGCACAAGACCCTGCTCATCGCCCTCGCCACGACCACCATGCTGGTGGCCCCTAGCCACGCGCTCGACCTCAAGGTCGCGGTGCAGAACCTGCCGGCCACGCTCGACCCCGGCAAGGACCACTCCAACACCGGCTCGCAGATCTACTACAACGCCTTCGATCCGCTGATCGAGAAGGACTATGCCGCGGCCGAAGTCAGCTTCAAGCCGGGCATCGCCACCGAGTGGAAGCAGGTCGAACCCACCATCTTCGAGGTGAAGCTGCGCGACGGCGTCAAGTTCCATAACGGCGCCACCGTGACCGCCGAGGACGTGGTGTTCTCGTTCGAGCGCATCATCAACGAAGCGACGCCCGAGTTCGGCTCGGTGAAGAAGCAGTTCTTCAACAATTTCGAGAAGGTCGAGGCGGTCGACGCCAACACCGTGCGCTTCACCACCTTCAAGCCTGAGCCGCTGTTCGAGACCTTGCTCAATACCTCGGAAGGCTCGATCGTCCCCAAGGCCTATATCGCCGGCCTCTCGGGCGACCCCGCCGTGGTCGAACCCTCGGACTTCGACGCCTTCGGCCTCGCGCCGGTCGGCACCGGCCCCTACTCGATCCAGAACTTCCAGCCCGGTGAGGGCCTGACCTATGTGAAGTTCGCCGATTACTGGGGCGACAAGGCGCCGCTCGATAGCGCCGAACTCCGCCGCATCCCCGAGATGGCGACCCGCATCACGGCGCTCGCCAATGGCGAAGTCGACCTCATCACCAACGTGCCGCCCGACCAGCTGGCGACCATCGAAGCCAACCCGAACCTCAAGGTCGAGGGGGCGGTGACGCCGCTGTTCCACGTGGTGTTCTTCAATACCGAGAACCCGAAGCTGGCCGACAAGCGCGTTCGCCAAGCGCTCAGCATGGCGATCGACCGGGACCTGCTCAACGAAGCGCTGTGGCTGGGCAAGGCCGTGGTGCCCTCGACCCACACCTACCCGCAATATGGCGAGCTCTACATGCCGGAGCTCCAGACCTTCGAGTACAACCCGGAAAAGGCCAAGGAACTGCTGAAGGAAGCCGGCTTCGAGGGCCAGACGGTCCGCTACGACACCGATCCGGTCTACTACACCAATGGCCTCCTCGCCGCGCAGGCGATCAAGGAGATGTGGGCAGCGGTCGGCGTCACCATGGACCTGAAGGTCGATCCCAAGTGGACCGGCGACGACAAGGACATGGAATCGCGCAACTGGTCGAACCCGATGTACTTCGCCGACCCGGCGGGTTCGTTCGGCACGATGTGGAGCCCGACCGGCGCCCGCATCACCGGCGGCTCGTGGAAGCCGAACGAGGCCTATTCCGGGATGTGGGAACGCTTCCGCTACTCGACCGATATCGAGACTCGCAAGGCCGCCTATGCCGAGATCATGGCCTATGTGAAGGAAGAGGCGCCGTTCCTGGTGCTGTACCAGCCGTATGAATCCTACGGCATGAGCAAGTCGCTCGAGTGGAAGCCGCTGCCGGGCCACATCCCCTACGTGCTCGACTTCCGCGCCGGCGCCGTCGCCTTCAACGACTGATTGTTTATGCCGGCGGGGAGCGATCTCCGCCGGCCTCTTTTATTTGAACGGAGCCCACGATGAGCAACACCGCCATCCTCGACGTCGACAGCCTGAAGGTCGTGTTCGAAACCGATAACGGCCCGGTGGTCGCCGTCGACGGGCTGAGCTTCGAGATCCGCTCGGGCGAGTGCGTCGCGGTGGTGGGCGAATCCGGTTCGGGCAAGTCGGTGACGGCGATGTCGATCCTCGGGCTCGGCAAGTTCTCCGGTGGCCGGATCGCCGAAGGCTCCATCCGTTTCCGCCGCAAGGATGCGAGAGTGGTCGACCTCGCCGCGGCCGACGAAGGCTTGCTGCGCGCCATTCGCGGCAACGAGATTGCCATGGTGTTCCAGGAGCCGATGACCTCGCTGAACCCGGTGTTCACCGTCGGCGAGCAGATCGCCGAGGTGATCCGGCTGCACCAGAAGGCCGATGCCGCCGACGCGGCGCGCCAGGCGGTGGAGCTGTTGAAGCGGGTGCGTATCCCGGAGCCGGAACGGCGCTTCACGCAATATCCGCATGAGCTGTCGGGCGGTATGCGGCAGCGCGTGGTGATCGCCATCGCGCTCGCCTGTTCGCCGCGCCTGCTCATCGCCGACGAGCCGACGACGGCGCTCGACGTAACGATCCAGGCGCAGATCCTCGAGTTGGTGCGCAGCCTCGCCGCCGAGGGCGATATGGCGGTGCTGTTCATCACCCACGACATGGGCGTCGTTGCCGAAATGGCCGACCGCGTGGTGGTGATGCGACACGGCAGGAAGGTCGAGGAGGCGGCGACGCGCGAACTCTTCGCCCGGCCGCGCGAAGCCTATACCCAGCAGTTGCTCGCCGCGGTGCCGCGGCTCGGCTCGATGCAGGGGGCCAGCCGGCCGGCAAAGTTCGGCGAGGCGCTGGCGCACGATGCGCCCCCGACGCATCGGCCGCTGCTCGAGGTGAAGCACCTCATCACCCGCTTTCCGGTGAAGAAGGGCGTGCTGCAGCGCCATGTCGCCAATGTGCACGCGGTGGACGACGTGTCGTTCAGCATCGGCAGCGGCGAGACGCTGGCGCTGGTCGGCGAATCCGGGTGCGGCAAGTCGACCACCGGCCGCTCGCTGCTGCGGCTGGTCGAGCCGAAATCGGGCAGCGTGACGCTCGAGGGCGACGAACTCACGCGCCTCTCCGGCGACGCGTTGCGCAAGAAACGCCGCGATATGCAGATCATCTTCCAGGACCCCTACGCGGCGCTCGATCCGCGGCTCACTGCCTTCGAGCAGGTGGCCGAGCCGCTGGTGATCCATGGCGTCGAAGCGGGCTCGGCACTGCGCGACCGGGTGGTCGGGCTGATCCGGCGCGTCGGGCTTTCCGACGAACAGCTCGAACGCTATCCGCACGAATTCTCGGGCGGCCAACGCCAGCGGCTCTGCATTGCGCGAGCCCTGACCCTGTCACCCAAGCTGATCGTTGCCGATGAGCCGGTGTCGGCGCTCGATGTCTCGATCCAGGCGCAGGTGGTCAACCTGATGATCGAGCTGCAGCAGGAGCTGGGGCTGAGCTACCTGTTCATTTCGCATGACATGGCGGTGGTGGAGCGGGTCAGCCACCGCGTCGCGGTGATGCATATGGGCCGGATCGTCGAGATGGGGCCGCGCAACGCGGTGTTCGGCGACCCGCGCCATCCCTATACGCGCACCTTGCTCGCCGCTGTGCCCAACCCCGATCCGACCGCCTCGCGGCGGCCGGTGCCGCCGGCCGCCCTGCTGCCTTCGCCGATCTATCCGGTCGGCCATGACCCGGCGCCGCCGCGCTATGACGAGGTCGGGGCCAACCATTTCGTTCTCGCCGCCTGAGTTAAGCCATTGATTTTGTCGCGCTTTCGAACCGGAAAAGTCTGCAACTTTTCCTGAACGCGCTCGAGCTTCGGAGACCACTATGCTTTCGGCTTTTTCCGCCCCCGGCCGCTTCTGGAAGGGGAACCTCCACACCCACTCGAACCGCTCGGACGGCGCGCTCGATCCGGCCCAGGTCTGCCGCCGCTATCGCGAGGCGGGCTATGATTTCCTCTGCCTCTCCGATCACTTCCTGCCGCAGTTCAGCTTTCCGCTGACCGACACGCGCGACTATCGCACCGAGGCTTTCACCACGCTGATCGGCGCCGAACTGCATGCACCGGCGACGCATCTGGGCGATCTCTGGCACATCTTGGCCGTCGGCCTGCCGCACGACTTCGCCGCGACACCCGAGGGCGAGGATGGTCCAGCGCTGGCCCGGCGCGCCGCGGCGGCCGGCGCCTTTGTCGGCATCGCGCACCCGCAATGGTACGGGCTCGATTTCACCGACGGGCTGGCGCTCGATGCTGCGCATGCGGTCGAGATCTACAACCACACCTGCGAGATGCTGTCGGCCCGGCCCGACGGCGTGGTGCTGTTCGACGACCTGATGACGCGCGGCCGCAAACTCACCGGATTTGCTTCCGACGACGCGCATTTCCATTCTAACGACAGCTTTGGCGGCTGGGTACAGGTGAAGGCCGAAACGCTTGAACCCGACGCGTTGCTCGCGGCGCTGAAGGCCGGCAATTACTACGCCAGCACCGGCCCGGAGATCGTCTCGATCGAACGCGATGGCGACAGCCTGAGCGTGGCCGCCTCGCCGGTGCGCAGCATCGTCCTGGCCGGCCCCGGCGCCAAATCGGCGGTGGTGCATGGCGAGAGCATCACCACGGCCGAGCTCGATCTTTCCCGCTTCGCCGGCGGCTGGTGCCGCGTCGTCGTCACCGACATCAACGGCAAGCGCGCCTGGGCGCAGCCGTTCGAGGTGTAGGTCGCTTCAGGGATGGGTGGGTCGCCGGCTGCGGGAGGTGAGCTGGCCGGATACGGCGGACGAGATGGTCCACCGGCTCGCCTCCCCACCGGATGTCATCCCAGCGAAAGCTGGGACCCATTTCAAAGCCCACGCCGACGGCGAGTTGGGTCCCAGCTTTCGCTGGGATGACACCGAGTTGGTGGGGCAAACGGTGCCCCATTGAGGAGATGTCCCTACGAGAAAAATCACTGCCGCTTGCCGATCTCGGCGCTGTCCACCGTCCACGCCACGGCCTGATCGCTGAGCGTAAACCCGAGGCCGGGGCGGTCGGAGACGAGCATGCGGCCGTCCTTGATTTCGAGATGCTCGTTGAACAGCGGGTCGAGCCAGTCGAAATGCTCAACCCAGGTGTCTTGGGCATAGGCGGCGGCGAGATGCAGGTGAATCTCCATGGCGAAGTGCGGCGCCATCTTGAGATATTTCTGCTCGGCGATGGTGGCGATCTTCAGGAACTGGGTGATGCCGCCGACCCGCGGCGCGTCGGGCTGGATGAAGTCCACCGCGTCGTGCTGGATCAGATTGAGATGCTCGGCAACGCTGGTCAGCATTTCGCCCGAGGCGATCGGCGTCACCAGGTTAGCCGCCAGCCGGGCGTGGCCCTCGACGTCATAGGCATCGAGCGGCTCCTCGATCCAGACCAGGTTGAACTCCTCCAGCGCCCGCCCGACGCGCTCGGCGGTCGGGCGGTCCCATTGCTGGTTGGCGTCGACCATCAGCGGCACGCGGTCGCCGACGACCTTGCGCACCGCATCGAGCCGGGCGAGGTCGGCCATTGGGTCGGGCTGGCCGACCTTGATCTTCAGGCCACCGATGCCGGCGGTGATCGAGGCTTCGCAGTTCTCCACCAGTTGCTCGACCGGCGTCGACAGGAACCCGCCCGAGGTATTGTAGCAGCGCACCGAGTCGCGCCGCGCTCCGAGGAGCTTGGCCAGCGGCAGGCCGGCGCGCTTGGCCTTCATGTCCCACAACGCGACGTCGAAGGCGGCGATGGCCTGGGTCGCGAGCCCGCTGCGGCCGACCGAGGCGCCGGCCCAGACCAGCTTGTCCCAGAGCCGGGCGATGTCATTGGGGTCTTCGCCGATCAGGTTGGGCGCGACCTCCCTGGCATGGGCGTAGAGCCCATAGCCACCGGCGCGCTTGGAGTAGGAAAAGCCGATGCCGTGGTGGCCGCGCTCGCTCTCGATTTCGGCGAACAGCATCGCTACTTCGGTCAGCGGTTTCTGCCGTCCGGTGAGCACCTTGGCATCGCTGATCGGCGCCTTGAGCGGCAACAGGATCAGCGACAGTTTTATCCAGGCGATGCGGTCGGTGGTCGCCGCTCCGGGAGCCAGGCCGGCGAGGGGGGCGGCGGCAGGGATGTTTGTCGTCATCGGGAGACTCCGGGGTCAGGCGTCGTCTTCAGGGCTTGAGAGCCCACGTCCCGCCGCGCTGTCGGCGAAAGGGCTGCAGAGTCATATGATAAGCTAGGGCGTATTGGCCTGGATCAGCGCGCGATAGCGCTGCTGGCTGCCCTTGAGGTGCTTGCGCATCGCCTCGCGCGCCGCGGCCTCGTCGGCATTGGCGATGGCCTGGGCGATCTGGCGATGCTCGTCGAGAATGCGGTCGAGATAGGAGGCGCGCACCGCCTCGGCGCCGTTGGCCTGGATGGCGAAGCGGGGGATGGCAGCCTGGCCCAGTAGGTCGAGGAACTCGGTGAAGCGCGGGTTGTTGGTGGCGGCAGCGATGGCGCGGTGGAAGGCGAAGTCCGCCTCGTTGGAGCGCTCGCCGCGGGCGATCTGGGCGGCCACCACATTATGGGTGCGGAAGATCTCCTCCTCCTGCTGCGGCGAGCGGCGTAGCGCTGCAAGGGCTGCAGCCTCGATCTCGACCGCGGCGCGCAGCTCAAGTGTTTCGAGGATCGAGGAAATCCGCGCCGGATCGATGCTCTGGAAGGCGAAGGCAATGGGCGCGGTGCGGGCCGTGACGAAGACGCCGGCGCCCTGGTGGGATTCGACGATACCGTCGGCCTGGAGGCTGGCCACCGCTTCGCGCACCACGGTGCGGCTGACAGCGAAGCGCTCGGTGAGGTGCGACTGCGAGGGCAGCTTGTCGCCGACGCTGAAACGGCCGGAGGCGATTTCGGCGCGCAACTCCTCGCTGACCTGTTTGACCAGGCTGCCGCGGGCGCGGCCAACCGGCAGCATATCTGTCATGAATTGGCCCCCAGACTGCCGGGACATGAAAGGAATTGCAGCAGCATATAGCGACAGTCGGCGGAAGCAAACCGACTACGTCCAGGTCGTATGACGAGTGTCGATCAGTTGGCGACCCGTGCTGTTCTTCGGTCTAGCCGCTCAGCGTGTCGACTTTGCGCAAGGCTGGGAACAGGCGCGACCAGAGCAGCACCACTGCGAGGGTGCCGATGCCGCCGACGGCGACGGCGGCGACCGGGCCGATGAAGCCGGCGAAGACGCCGGCGCGGAATTCGCCGAGCTGGTTCGAGGTGCCGATGAACAGCGAGTTCACGGCGTTGACGCGGCCGCGCATGTGGTCGGGGGTGAGGAGCTGGACAAGCGAACTCCGCACCACGACGCTCACCGTGTCGGAAGCGCCGAGGATGATCAGCATCACCACCGAGAGCACGATGTTGGTCGAATAGGCGAAGACGATGGTGGCGGCGCCGAAGATGGCGACGGCCACCAGCATCTTGATGCCGACGCGGTGCTGCAGCGGGAAGCGGGCGAGCAGCAGCGACATCACCACGGCGCCGATCGCCGGCGCCATGCGGAGAAAGCCGAGGGCCCAGGGGCCGGCATGGAGGATGTCCCGGGCATAGACCGGCAGCATGGCGGTGGCGCCGCCAAGCAGCACGGCGAAGAGATCGAGCGAGATCGACCCCAGCATCACCGGTTTGCTCTTGATGAACACCACCCCGGCGAACACCGACTCGAAGGTCATTGGGGCACGGGCGGGCAGGGAGGCGGGCTTGTCGATCTTCAAGACGTTGTAGCTGGCGACAAGGAACAGCACACCCGAGGCGAGGAACGGCACCACGTCGCCGAAGCCGTAGAGAATGCCGCCCAGCGCCGGGCCGATGATCAGCGCGGTCTGCATGACCGAGGTCGAAGTGGCGACCGCGCTCTGCAGCTGCGCCATGGGGACGATCCCCGGCAGCAGCGCCGCCATGCTGGGTCGCTCGAAGGCCTGCGCGGCGCCGAGCACCGTCACCGCGGCAAAGATCCCCCAGGTCGGCAGCCAGCCCTGCCAGATGCCGAGCGCGATAAAGCCCATGGTGACGGCCTCGATCACCTGGCAGACGAGGCCGATCTGGCGGCGGTCGAACTGGTCGGCGACGTGTCCGGCGAGGAACGTCAGCACCAGCATGGGCAGGAACTGGAACAGCCCGACCAGCCCGAGGTCGAACGGGTTGCGGGTGCGATCGTAGATCAGCCAGCCGATCGCCACCGCCGAACCCTGGAACGCCACCGACGACAGCGCCCGGGACGAGAGGAAATGGCGGAACGAGGGGATGTGGATGACGTGGGGCGTAGAGGAGGGCATTGGGCCGACAGGGAACATATCGAGCGGGTGGACTCAAGCGGGACGATAGTTGGCTGTCCTTCTGAGCCAGCTCAGCGCGGGGGCGGCAGCAATCCCCGTACCCCCAACCAGCTCTGCAACATCTCCGCCCACGGATCCGACAACAGCCCCGACTTGCCGAACCCAAAACCGTGGGCGCCGTTGCCGAAGACGTGCAGTTCGGCTGGGATGCCGGCATTGTGCCAGGCCTCGTAAAGGCGGACCGAAGAGAGCGGGGCGACCGACTTGTCGTCGTCGGAAATGGCGAGGAACAGCGGCGGCGCATCCGGTGGCAGCGGCAGGCCGGCGCGCCAGGCCGGGTAGATGCCGACGGCGAAATCCGGCCGGCTCGCCGCGTCATGCTCGAACACCGGGCCCATGGCGACGGCGCCGCCGGCCGAGAAGCCGCCGATGCCGATGCGGGTGGAGTCGAGGCCCCAGTCGGCGGCGTGCTGGCGGACGAAACGGATCGCCTGCCGGCCGTCTTCCTCGCCCCACAGGCGAGCTTCGGCGATTGCCGGGTTTGACGGCGGCGCGGCACCCATCGGGCCGGGCTGGTGCAGCCGGCGCTGCAGCTCGTTGCGGAAGTCGAGCAGGTCGGCGTCGGCCTCGGGCGTCTGCGCCAGGCGGTATTTCAGCACGAAGGCGGTGATACCGAGCCCGGCCAGCCAGCGTGCCATGTCATAGCCCTCATGATCGATCATCAGGAAATGGAAGGCGCCGCCGGGGGCGACGATCATCGCCGTGCCGGTAGCCTTGCCGGGTTCGGGGAGGAAGGCGGTGAGGCTAGGGATGACGACGTTGCGGGTCAGCCGCCGGCTGGCAGTGGTCCACGGGATCTGCATGGTCGATTCCCGATGCGTCCAGTGCTCCGAACCCGGGGCGCGACCCTCACCCGGCCAGATCCGATAGACGCCGGCGGCGTCGGGTGCCTCTGGCGGCCGCTGCTGGTCGATGGCGTTCATGTCGTCTCCCCTTACGAGCGTAGTCGCCGGTATTCTGGTCAGCCGCGCCGTCAGGGCAAGTGATTTGCAGCATTGGCGGATCGGCGACCCGAACCCTCACTCGAAGCTGCAGGTCGAGCTTCCGATACCGGCAAAATCGACGGTGAGGGTCTGGCCCGGCAGCACCTGCAGGATCGGGGCGCAGGAGCCGGTGGCGACGCTTTCCCCGGCGCTGATCTGGCGGCCGTCGCGAACCAGTTCGTGAGCAAGCCACGCAATCGCCTCGAGCGGATGGCCAGAGATGGCCTTGCCCAGACCGGTCATCATCACTTTGCCGTCGATGCTGGCGGTCATCTCGGCCTAGCCGAGGGACTGCCAGTCGATGCGCACTGCCGGGCCGCAGATGGTCGCCACATGCAGGCCGAAATCAGCGATGGCGGTCGGCGTGTCATGGGGGCCACCGACCACGCGGCGTCCGACGAGGCCGATGGCCGGCCGGCAGGCGACGATGGCTTCACCGACCGAGTGCCGGTCTATGCTTTCGTTGCTGTCGGGATAGCTTCGGCCGATGACGAAGACCAGTTCGCACTGGGCGCCGACGATGCCGCGGGGCAGGCGGATATGCTGCGGACCGGAGAAGAAATCACGCCGTGGAATCGGCCCGTAGATCGGCTGGTCGAGGCCGAGAAACCGCGCACAGGCGGGATTGGTGCCGGCCAGCGCGTAGCCGATCGGCTCGGCCTCGTAGTCGTCGAGTGCCGCGAGTTGCACGGTGTAGGCGTCAACCTTGGCGGTGACGGCGTCGAGCTGCAGCGCCGTGGCGGTGCCGGCCACCCGGTTGCCGGCGAGGCTCGCGGCGATGGTGTCGGTGCTGATCATAGTCGTGAACTCCAGTACTGACGCGGGAGACAGACCCTCGCCGAACCGGAAGTCAAATAGGAATGTCATATGTATTGGCGTCCCCTAGACCGAAGCTACGGAACTTTATGTCGCGGCTATTTCTTTGCTTGGGGCGTCCAATCGAAATCCTACTGGGGCAGTGTCTAGATTGTTGCGGCGGCAGGTCGTCCGGGTGTTGTCCGGAGCCGCTGCGGATTGGCCGGCAGACCGGCCGCAACCAGGACCTTACGAGATGTACACCCCTCGCTACGGCATGCATTACGTCACGCAGCAGACCAGCGAAGCGCGGCTCAACGCCATTCGCCAGCACCGGGAGGCCATCATGGGACGGTCCCGTGGCGCGGCGCCTCCATCCATCCATGACGAAGAGTCTGGCGCGCTGTGGCGCATGCTGACGACCGTCGCGGTGGTGTTCGTCGTGGTGCTCGGCGGCGTCGTTGCCATGTGGGCGGCGGGGCTGGCCTGATGCGTAGTGCAATGGTCACCACACCCCCGCACCGGGGCCGCTTCATGGTCGGTCGCGACGACAAGGGCAACTGGATCGTCAGCGACAGCATGGGGCTCACCGGCGGCATTTTCGTAGACCGCCAGTCGGCGGTGCATTTTGCCATGGAAGAATGCGACTACGCCCCAGGCGAAGTCTGCGCCGCCCCCGCCGAAATGGTGCTGAGCGTCGACACGCTCTTCGCCCCGGGGCCGTTGCGCAAGGCCGGGTGAGGTCAGGGTACGCGGCCCGCTTTGGCGGGCTGCGCACCGGGCTGCGCCCGGAGAATTCCTATAGGTTTTTTATTTCTTTTCGGTCGGGTTGTTCTCGAAACCCTATGCCGACCGCGCGCATATCTCTTCCCGCAATTCTGAACAGTTGGCCGCTGCCGCTTCCGGCGGCGGCACTGGTGCTTGTCCCGAAAGACCTGGGATGGGCCGCAACTCACTGGAGTACTGAACGATGGACATAGTCGTTCTAGCGATCGGGTTAGTATTCTTCACCCTCGCGTATGCCTACGTTACCGCCTGCGACAAGCTCTGAGCGAAAGGCCAAGCGATGCTGCTCGATTTTATTCTCGGGGGCGCGGTGACGCTGTTCCTGCTCGTTTACCTGGTCTTCGCTCTGGTTCGTCCCGAGCGTTTCTAGGCTGTTGTTTTGTCGCGCTTCCGAGGTGGGAAAGTCCTGCAACTTTTCCTCGAAGCGCTTCTAGGGACCGGAAAGATCCTCCCATGACCCTTCTCGGCTGGATTCAGATCCTCGTTTTCTGCGGGATCATCGTTCTGCTCGTCAAACCCCTCGGGGCCTACATGACGCGCGTTTTCAATGGCGAGAGCACCTGGCTGCAGCCGGTGCTCCGCCCCATAGAGCGCGGGCTCTACCGTGTCGCCGGCACCCGCGAGGATGAAGAGCAGAACTGGGTCACCTATGCGGTGGCCATGCTGCTGTTCAACTTCGCGGGCTTCATCATCCTGTACTTGCTGCAACGGTTCCAGGCGGTGTTGCCGCTGAACCCGGCGGGCATGGCCGAGGTCGGTCCCGAGCTCGCCTTCAACACCGCGGCCAGCTTCGTCACCAACACCAACTGGCAGAACTATGGTGGCGAGACCACGATGAGCTACCTGACCCAGATGATGGGTCTGGCGGTGCAGAACTTCGTTTCCGCCGCCACCGGTATTGCCGTCGCCATGGCGGTGATCCGCGCCTTCTCGCGCAAGTCGGTTTCGACACTCGGCAACTTCTGGGTCGACTTGGTACGGGGCACCTTCTACATCCTGCTGCCGATCTGCATCATCGGCACGCTTGTCCTCGTCTGGCAGGGCGTGCCGCAGAACCTCGATGCCTATACGGCTGCCGTGACGCTGGAAGGCACGCAGCAGAGCATCGCGCAGGGCCCGGTGGCCTCGCAGATGATGATCAAGTATCTGGGCACCAACGGTGGCGGCTTCTTCAACGTCAACGCCGCGCATCCGTTCGAGAACCCGACGGCGCTCACCAACCTTATCTCGATGGTGTCGATCTTCGCCATCGGCGCGGCGCTGACCAATGTGTTCGGCCGCATGGTCGGCAACCAGAAGCAGGGTTGGGCGATCTTCATCACCATGGGCGTGCTGTTCCTGGTTGGCGTCATCGTCTGCTACTGGGCAGAAGCCGCGGGCAACCCGCTGGTGCATGCGCTCGGCATCGACGGCGGCAATATGGAGGGCAAGGAAGTCCGCTTCGGCGTGCCGCTTTCCGCGCTGTTCGCGGTGGTCACCACGGCGGCCTCGTGCGGTGCAGTCAATGCCATGCACGACAGCTTCATGGCGCTCGGCGGCATGATCCCAATGATCAACATGATGCTGGGTGAGATCATCATCGGCGGCGTCGGCGCCGGTTTCTACGGCATCGTGCTGTTCGTCGTCGTCGCCATCTTCGTCGCCGGGCTGATGGTCGGCCGCACGCCCGAATACCTGGGCAAGAAGATCGAGGCCAAGGAAGTAAAGATGGCGATGCTCGCTATCCTCTGCCTGCCGCTCGCCATGCTCGGCTTCACCGCCATCAGTGTCGTACTGCCGTTCGGGGTGTCGTCGATCTGGAACCCCGGCCCGCACGGCTTCTCCGAGGTGCTCTATGCCTATACCTCGGCGGCGGCGAACAATGGTTCGGCCTTCGGCGGGCTCTCGGGCAATACGCCCTGGTACAACATCACGCTCGGTATCGGCATGCTGATGGGGCGGTTCCTGGTGATCATCCCCGCCTTGGCGCTCGCCGGCTCGCTGGTGCAGAAGAAGACCGTTCCGGCTTCCGCCGGCACGCTGCCCACGCATGGCATGCTGTTCATCGGGCTGCTGCTCGGCGTCATCCTTGTCGTCGGTGGGCTGACCTTCATCCCGGCACTGGCGCTCGGGCCGATCGTCGAGCACCTGGCGATGCTCGGCGGCCAGACCTTCTGATGCTCACCCTCACATATCCAGCGCGGCGCTCGCATGAGCCCGCCGCGCCCCAAGGAACCCACTGGAGCCTCTCATGAGCCAGTTGAAATCGGCGAGCCTGTTCGACACTCGCATCCTCGTCCCCGCCATTGGCGGCGCGTTCAGGAAACTGAACCCGAAAAGTCTGATCAAGAACCCGGTGATGTTCGTCGTCGCCGTCGTCTCCGCCTTCACCACCGTGTTGTTCGTCAAGGACCTGGTGACCAGTTCGGGCAATCTGGGCTTCTCGTTCCAGATCAACCTGTGGCTGTGGTTCACCGTGCTGTTCGCCAACTTCGCCGAAGCGGTGGCCGAAGGCCGCGGCAAGGCGCAGGCGGATTCGCTGCGCCGGGCGCGGACCGAAACGCAGGCCAAGCTGCTGCCGCCCGAGGGGCGCGGCAGCTTCCGGATGGTGCCGGGCACCAGCCTCAAGGTCGGCGATACCGTGCTGGTCGAAGCCGGCGACATCATCCCGTCCGACGGCGAAGTGATCGAAGGCATCGCCTCGGTCAACGAGGCGGCGATCACCGGTGAGTCAGCTCCCGTCATCCGCGAGTCGGGCGGCGACCGCTCGGCGGTGACCGGCGGCACCCAGGTGCTCAGCGACTGGATCCGGGTGCGCATTACCGCCGCCCCGGGTTCGACCTTCCTCGATCGCATGATCTCGCTGGTGGAAGGCGCCGAGCGGCAGAAGACGCCGAACGAGATCGCGCTCAACATCCTGCTCGCCGGCATGACGCTGATCTTCGTGCTCGCCGTCGCCACCATTCCGGGCTTCGTCGCCTATGCCGGCGGCAACGTGCCGATGGTGGTGCTGGTGGCGCTGTTCGTGACACTGATTCCGACCACCATCGGGGCACTGCTCTCGGCCATCGGCATTGCCGGCATGGACCGGCTGGTGCGCTTCAACGTCCTGGCCATGTCGGGCCGCGCCGTCGAAGCGGCGGGCGACGTCGATACGCTGCTGCTCGACAAGACCGGCACGATCACGCTGGGCAACCGGCAGGCGACGGCGTTCCATCCGGTCGCCGGGGTCAGCGAGGCCGAACTCGCCGATGCGGCGCAGCTCGCCTCGCTCGCCGACGAGACGCCGGAGGGTCGCTCGATCGTCGTTCTTGCCAAGGACAAGTACGGCATCCGTGGCCGCGACATGCAAAGCCTCAATGCCAGCTTCGTGCCGTTCACGGCGCAGAGCCGGATGAGCGGCGTCGATGTCGGGGGCTCGTCGATCCGCAAGGGCGCGGTCGATGCGGTGCTGAAATATGTCGGGGAAGGCGCGGCCAACAGCGCCGACACCATCCGCGAGGTCCGCACGATTTCCGACGAGATCGCCAAATCCGGCGCAACGCCTTTGGCGGTGGCGCGCGATGGCAAGCTCCTCGGCATCGTGCAGCTCAAGGACATCGTCAAGGGCGGCATCCGCGAACGCTTTGCGGAACTGCGCCGTATGGGCATCCGCACCGTGATGATCACCGGCGACAACCCGATGACGGCCGCGGCGATCGCGGCGGAAGCGGGCGTCGACGACTTTCTCGCCCAGGCGACGCCGGAGAACAAGCTGAGCCTGATCCGCGAGGAACAGGCCAAGGGCAAACTGGTCGCGATGTGCGGTGACGGCACCAACGACGCACCGGCGCTGGCGCAGGCCGATGTCGGCGTCGCGATGAACACCGGTACGGTGGCGGCGCGCGAAGCCGGCAACATGGTCGACCTCGACAGCGACCCGACCAAGCTGATCGAGATCGTCGAGATCGGCAAGCAGTTGCTGATGACCCGCGGGGCGCTGACGACCTTCTCGATCGCCAACGACATCGCCAAGTATTTCGCCATCATCCCGGCGATGTTCCTGGCGTTCTACCCGCAGCTCGGCGCGCTCAACGTCATGGGGCTGGCAACGCCCGAGAGCGCCATCCTCTCGGCCATCATCTTCAACGCCCTGATCATCGTGGCGCTGATCCCGCTGTCGCTGCGCGGCGTGAAGTACCGGGCGGTTGGCGCCGGGGCGCTCTTGAGCCGCAACCTCCTCGTCTACGGGCTGGGCGGCATCATCGTGCCGTTCGCCGGCATCAAGGCCATCGACATGGCGATCACCGCCATCGGCCTCGCGTAAGGATCTTTCGAAATGCTGAAGCAACTGAGACCCGCACTCATCATGATCGTCGCGCTGACGGTGATCACCGGGCTGCTCTATCCGGTCGCCATGACCGGGCTGTCGCAGGCGCTGTTCCCTTCTCAGGCGCATGGCAGCCTGGTCGAGAAGGACGGACAGGTGATCGGCTCGGAACTGATCGGACAGGCGTTCACTGCGCCCCGCTACTTCCACGGCCGTCCCTCGGCCGCCGGCGATGGCTACAACGCCGGCGCCTCGTCGGGCTCCAATCTGGGGCCCACCAACCCGGCGCTGCTCGAACGAATCAAGACCGAGGCCGCGGCACTCAAGGCCGAGAACCCCAACGCGCCGGTGCCGATGGACCTCGTCACTACCTCGGGCAGCGGGCTCGACCCGCATATCACCCCGGAGGCGGCTTACTTTCAGGTGCCGCGCGTTGCTGCCGCCCGCGGCATGGACGAAGCCGCGCTCACCGAGCTGGTACGCCAGCATGTCGAGGCGCCGTTGCTCGGCTTCATGGGCGAGCCGGTGGTCAATGTGCTGAAACTCAACCTGGCGCTCGATGGCGCCAGCGCATCCTGAGCGAGAGCAGGAAAAGTTGCAGACTTTTCCGGTTCGGTCTCGCGACCAGACAATGACCTGGAGCTGGAGTGCGATTCAACGAAACGCAATCCTGCTCCAACACGATATAGGTGGGGTGCCGGTGTTGACCGCGCCCTGCCGTTCGCCGCGGCAGGCGGAGATGCTTGATGAATAACGGCCGACCCTCCCCCGATGCACTGCTCGAGCAGGCCGAACGAGAAAACCGCGGTCGGCTGAAGATCTTTCTCGGCGCGGCGCCGGGCGTGGGCAAGACCTACGAGATGCTGCTGTCAGGGCGGGCCAAGCTCGCCGAGGGCGTCGACGTGGTGATCGGCGTGGTCGAGACGCATGGCCGCAAGGAGACCGAGGCGCTGGTTCTGGGCTTCGAGGTCATCCCTCGGGTGCAGATCGACTACAAGGGGCGGCTGCTCGAGGAGATGGACCTCGACGCCATCCTCAATCGCCGCCCGCAGCTGGTGCTGGTCGACGAGCTGGCGCATACCAACGCCGCCGGCAGTCGCCATCCCAAGCGCTATCTCGATGTCGAGGAGCTGTTGTCGCGCGGCATCGATGTCTACACCACCGTCAACGTGCAGCATGTCGAAAGCCTCAACGACGTGGTGGCGCAGATCACCCGGATCCGGGTGCGCGAGACGGTGCCGGATTCGATTATCGACCGTGCCGACGATGTCGAGATCATCGACATCACGCCGGACGACCTGTTGAAACGGCTCAGCGACGGCAAGGTCTATGTGCCGACCACGGCGCGGCGCGCCGTCGAGAATTACTTCTCGCCGGGCAACCTCACGGCGCTGCGCGAGCTGGCGCTGCGCCGCACGGCGCAGCGGGTCGACGACCAGTTGCTCAGCCATATGCAGAGCCACGCCATCAATGGCCCATGGGCGGCCGGCGAGCGGGTGCTGGTCTGTGTCGACGAACATGCGCGCGGGCCCTCGCTGGTGCGCTACGCCCGGCGGCTGGCCGACCGGCTGCGCGGGCCGTTCGTGGCGCTCAACATCGAGACGATCCGCACGGCGGGCGTCTCGGATGCCGGCAAGGACCAACTGGCCGCCAGCCTCCGGCTCGCCGAGCAACTGGGTGGTGAGGCGGTGGTGCTGCCCGGTCAGCACATCGCCACCGAGATCGTGCGCTATGCCGCCGCCAACAACGTCACCCACATCGTCATCGGCAAGCCGGTAAAGCCGCAATGGCGCGAGTGGCTGCAGGGTTCGGTGTCGCACGACCTGATCCGCCACGCCGGCGACATCAGCGTGCACGTCATCGCCGGCACGGTCGAAAAGGGGATAAAGCCTGCGTCAGGCCTGACCCAGGTCACGCCGCCGCGCTTCGAGCTGCTGCCGTACCTGTGGAGCGTCGGCTTCGTGGCGGTGGCGCTCGGCGCCGGCCTGCTGCTCGATCGGGTACTCGATGTCACCAATATCGCGCTGGTGTTCCTGATGGCGGTGCTGGCGGCAGCACTGAGCTTCGGGCTCGGCGCGGCTTTGTTCGCCTCGTTGATCAGCGCGTTGCTGCTGAACTTCTTCTTCCTGCCGCCGCTCTATACGCTCAACATCAGCGACCCCGAAAGCGTCATCGCGCTCGGCTTCTTTCTCGGTGTGGCGTTCATCGCCAGCAACCTGACCTCGCGGGTGCAGCGGCAGGCCGCGGCGGCGCGGCAGCGGGCCCGCACCACCGAGGATCTCTACCTGTTTTCGAAGAAGCTCGCCGGCGCCGGCACACTCGACGACGTGCTGTGGGCCACCGCCTACCAGATCGCCTCGATGCTGAAGCTGCGCGTGGTGCTGTTGTTGCCGGAGAACGGCAGTATCGCCGTGAAGGCCGGCTATCCGCCCGACGATACGTTCGACGAGGCCGATGTCGCCGCCGCCCGCTGGGCCTGGGAGAACGACCGCGCCGCCGGTCGCGGCGCCGACACGCTGCCCGGCGCCAAGCGGCTCTATCTGCCGCTGAAGACCGGCCGCGTCCCGGTCGGCGTGGTGGGGCTCGACAATGACAAGCCGGGGCCGCTGCTCACCCCGGACCAGCGCCGGCTGCTCGATGCACTGACCGACCAGGCGGCGCTCGCCATCGAACGCATCCAGCTGGTCGACGACGTCGAGCGCGCCAAACTCGCGGCCGAAGCCGACCGGCTGCGCTCGGCGCTCCTGACCTCGATCTCGCATGACCTGAAGACCCCGCTGGCCGCCATACTCGCCGCCGCCGGGATGCTGCGCGAGCCGCCCGATGGGCTCGCCAAGGACGATGAGGCGGAACTGCTGGGCACCGTGGTGGACGAATCTGAGCGGCTCAACCGCTTCATCGCCAATCTGCTCGATATGACGCGGATCGAATCGGGGGCGACAGCGCCCAATGCGGGGCTGAACTTCGTCGGCGATATCGTCGGTACCGCGTTGCAGCGCACGCAGAAGATCACCGCCGGGCACAACGTCGCCGTCGATATCCCGGCCGACCTGCCGATGATCAATGTCGATCCGGTGCTGTTCGAGCAGGTGCTGTTCAACCTCATCGACAACGCTGCGAAATATGCGCCGGAGGGAACGACTATCGGGCTCAAGGGCTGGGTCGACAGTGCTTCGGTGGTGCTGCAGGTGATCGACGAGGGGCCGGGCATCCCGGCCGAGGATCTCGAACGGGTGTTCGACAGCTTCTACCGGGTGCGGAAAGTCGATCAGGTGCGGGCGGGGACCGGGCTCGGCCTATCGATCTGCCGCGGTTTCGTCGAGGCGATGGGCGGGACGATTTCCGCCGCGAACCGGCAGGACCGCTCGGGCGCACTCTTCACCATCAGGATGCCGCTCCCCTCTGGGGTATCCGACCTCAACGCGCCAGACATGGGTGAGCTGAAATGAGCAACTCGGCCGTGAAGATCCTCGTCATCGACGACGAGCCGCCCATCCGCAAGCTGTTGCGGATGGGGCTCGGCGCGCAGGGCTATGCGATCACTGAGGCGGGCAGTGCCAGGTTCGCGCTCGAAGCGCTGAAGGCGGAGCGGCCCGACCTGATCCTGCTGGACCTCGGGCTGCCGGACATTTCCGGCCATGATCTGCTGGCGCGCTGGCGCGACGAGGGGCGCGACCTGCCGGTGGTGGTGCTGTCGAGCCGTACCGACGAGGCGGGGATCGTCAAGGCGCTCGAGCTCGGCGCCGACGACTATGTGACCAAGCCCTTCGGCATGAACGAGTTGGCCGCCCGCATCCGGGTGGCGCTGCGGCACCGGCTGCAGCAGCAGGGCGAGCGCCCGGTGTTCGTCACCGGCGGTCTGTCGGTCGACCTGGTCAAGCGGATCGTCAAGGTCGACGGCAAGGAGGTGAAGCTCTCGCCCAAGGAATACGACATCCTGCGCCTCCTGGTGCAGCACGCTGGCAAGGTGCTGACCCACCACTTTCTGCTCGATCAGGTGTGGGACGGCACCACCGATGTGCAGTATCTGCGCGTTTATGTCCGGCAGCTCAGGCAAAAGATCGAACAAACGCCCGATCAGCCGCGCTATATCACCACCGAAACCGGCGTGGGCTACCGCCTGCACGAGGCCGACCCGATCGAGCCGGCGCCGGCCGGCCAGAACTAGAGTGACCAGATGAATATCGCCGAACTGCTTCGACCGGAAAACGTGCTGGTCGATCTGGACGCGTCATCCAAATCGCAATTGCTGCAGCAGCTGTCGGACCGCGCCGCCCGGGCTACCGGTCTCGACCAGGCGGTGGTGCTCAACGGGCTCAGCCATCGCGAGACGCTCGGCTCCACCGGTATCGGGCAGGGGATCGCCATTCCGCACACCGCGCCTGCCGGGCTCGATGTACCGTTCGCGCTGCTGGCGCGAACGGCGAAACCGGTGGAGTTCGACGCTGTCGACGATCGACCGGTCGACCTCATCTTCCTGCTGCTGTCGCCCGCCGATCGGACCTCGCATCTCAAGGCGCTGTCGGTGGTGTCGCGGCAGCTGCGGTCAGCCGGGGTGACGGAAAGGCTGCGGCGGGCGCGGACGGCAGCGGAAATGTATACGGCAATGACGGCGGAGTAAGAGGGCCTTCAGTCGGGAACCCCTCCTCCCGCAAGCGGGAGGGGGCGCCCGACTGCCGCCTCAGCGGAAAGTGGGGGCGTGTTGCCGGTCCGCAGCGGTTGGCATATCGGTCTCAGCGAACTCGACCACGGAGGACCACCGCCATGCCCACACCCCGCCGCGTCTATCTCGGGGCGCTCGTCGTGGCGGCGCTGCTCGGCGGCTTCGGGCTCATCGCCGACGCGGTGACCGATGGCGATACGCTCGGCCTCGACAATGCGGTGCTGATGGCGCTGCGCACCCCTGGAGATCCGGCCGATCCGATCGGGCCGGCCTGGCTCGAGGAGGCGGTGCGCGACATCACGGCGCTCGGCAGCTTCTCGGTGCTCGGCATCATCGTCGTACTGGTGTTTGCCTATCTGCTGCTGGTGGGCAAGCACCGCACCGGCTGGTTCATGGTATTCGCGGTGGTGGGCGGCACCATCATCAGCACGGTATTGAAGATGCTGTTCGACCGGCCGCGGCCTGACCTCATCGGGGCCCCCGAGGTGTTCACCGCCAGTTTTCCAAGCGGACATGCGACGGTCTCGGCCGTGGTGTTCCTCACCATCGGCGCCATGCTGGCGGAATCATCGCCCGAGCAGCAGCTGAAGCGTTTCTTCGTCGGGGTGGCGATTGCGCTCACGCTGCTGGTCGGGGTGAGCCGGATCTACCTGGGCGTCCACTACCCCACCGACGTGCTGGCTGGCTGGTCGCTCGGCGCCGCCTGGGCCCTGCTCTGCACCACGGCCGCGCATTTTCTGCGGGAGCGGGCGGGGCGTTAGTCGCGATCTCGCAGTCGTCGCTTCCCCTCCCCCTTGAGGGGAGGGATTGAGGGAGGGGGTGGTTCTGTGATCACCGATGGACCCCCACCCCCAACCCCTCCCCTCAAGGGGGAGGGGCCGACTAATCCAGCCCCAGCGGATCAGCATCCAGCGGCCAGATCGGGCGGGTCAGGCGCTTGAACGGGAGCTCGGACCAGTTGGGGTTGCTGGTGCCCGGGGTGGCGACGAACAGCTGGGCCCGGGTGTTGGTCGTGAACAGGTCCTTGTGCTTGTAGAGGTTCTTGATCGAGACGACCTGCTTGTCGTCGAACGTTATGCCGTGCAGCGAGAACAGGCTAAGGGTGTAGAGATTGGTGCGCAGCGTCGTCAGCAGCACCTCGATGCCTTCGACCCGCACCACGGCGACATCGCCGATCTCGATGCGCTCGCCGGGCAGGTGGTCCTGGTGGGCGTTGCGCTTCAAAAACAGCACCTCGGCCTCGGCATCGAGCGGTGGGCCGGAATGCGGCTCGAACTTGCCGCCGATCCTGAGCTTCAGTTTCGCCCCGACCCCGACCTGGAAGCAGATCTTGACCGCCGAGGGATCCCAGAGCGGCGCCACGACGGCGTTGCGGATGCCGGCGTCGATGAAAGCCCTGAGCACATAGGTGGTGTCGCCGGGCGCGCCGCTGCCGATCTGGTCGGAGGTGTCGGCAATCAATAGCGGCTTGTCGCCCTTGAGCTTCGCCTGCTCGATCGCATCCTTGAACGGGGTGAAGGGCAGCGTCGCCTGGGCGCGGATGCGATAAAAGGCCTCGCCATAGTGCTTGGCGGCGCGGTCGGCGATGGCCTGGTCGCGATCGGCAACGGCCAGCATCTTGGCGCCGGCCAGCGGCACGTCGGCCCAGGGGAAGCCGTGGTTCAGCGACAGCGACAGCACGCCGTCCTTGCCTTCCCCTTCATAGAGTGACTGGGTGAAGGCGATCATCGGCCCCTCCATGGTGGTGGGAAACAGGCCCATGGTCTTGCAGTCGAACAGCGCCATCTTCGGCTCGATCTCGCCCTTCAACGTGCGCTCCATCAGGGCGAACAGATCCTCGGCGCGTTCGGCGTGGTCGATGTGCGGGTAGGTCTTGTAGATGACGATCAGGTCGGCATTGTCGACGATGGTGTTGTCGACATGGCCGTGCAGGTCGAGCTCGATGCCGATGCGGGTCTTGTTACCCACCAGCGCGCGGGTGCGCCGCACCAGGTCGCCTTCGCAATCGTCGTAGCCGTCGGCGATCATCGCGCCGTGGAGGTAATAGAGCACCGCATCGACCGGCCCGGCAGCGCGGAGATCGTCGAGGATGCGGTCGCGCATCGCCTCATAGTCGGCCTTGATGGTCGGGCCGGCTGGATTGGCGAAGGCGAAGAGGCTCTGGACCACTTCCCAGCCGCGTTCGAGGCCGCGCTCGCGCCAGATTTGTGGCGGAGCCGACCACGGCGAGGGGGCAAAGGTCTCGACATTGCGATCGGCCCAGAAGCAATCCTTGAAATCGTCGATGCCGGTCGGGAACGAGGCGAAAGTGTTGGTCTCGGTGCCGAGGGTGGCGATGAACAGGCGCATGGCAGTGGCGGTTCCAGATGAAAAGGCTGGCGGCAGCTTGGAAGGCTGGCCCGAGAGGGTCAATCGCCGCCGGTTCCGCAGCGTGGAACATCGGTGGCGGCATCGATCTCGTTGGAATAGTTAGAATTGCTACAGTCGTTGCTAAAATCAGAACATGTTGGCGCAATATTGTAAAATGAAGGCAAGCCATGCTATGGAGCTAAGAGATAATAGCATGAGGCTGTCATGTCGAACTGCAGTCCGGATCGGGTCTGGCGCAGCCGGGCCATCGCCCTGCTCGAGGCCGAGGGCAGGCGTTCGGCGGATACGCATCTGATCGCGCTGAACCTGCCGTCGCTCGATGGCATCGACATCTACCTCAAGGACGAATCCTCGCATCCGACCGGTAGCCTGAAGCACCGGCTGGCGCGTTCGCTGTTCCTCTACGGCATCTGCAGCGGCCGGATCCGCGAGGGCATGACGCTGGTCGAAGCCTCGTCCGGTTCGACCGCGGTGAGCGAAGCCTATTATGCCCGGCTGCTCGGGCTCGATTTCTGCGCCGTGCTGCCACGCACCACTAGCGCCAGCAAAGTCGAGGCGATCGAGCAGCAGGATGGGCGCTGCCATTTCGTCGAGCAGCCGGCGGCGATCTATACGAGGGCGGCCGAGCTCGCGGCGGAGTGCGGCGGGCACTATCTCGACCAGTTCACCTTTGCCGAACGCGCCACCGACTGGCGTGGCAACAACAATATCGCCGAGTCGATCTTCTCGCAGATGGCGAGGGAGAGGCACCCGGTGCCCGAGTGGATCGTGATGGGCGCCGGCACCGGCGGCACCTCGGCCACCATCGGCCGCTATATCCGCTATCGTTGCCTCGATACCCGGCTCTGCGTGCCCGATGTCGAGTTCTCGGCCTTCTATGAGGGGTGGCTCCGTACCGACCGCACCGCCACGGCCGCCCGCGGCTCGCGCATCGAAGGGATCGGGCGGCCGCGGGTGGAGGCTTCGTTCATCGGCGAGGTGGTCGATGAGATGATCCGGGTGCCCGACGCCGCCTCGCTGGCCGGCATGCAGGTGCTGTCGCGGCTGCTCGGCCGCCGCGTCGGCGCCTCCACCGGCAGCAACTTTGTCGGGGTCTGCTGGGCCGCCAGCCGGATGCGCGACGAAGGGCGCAGCGGCTCGATCGTCTCGCTGATCTGCGACAGCGGCGAGCGCTATGCCGAAAGTTACTACAACCCGGCCTGGCTCAAGGCGCAGGGGCTGGATCCGGCGCCATTTGTGGCGAGGCTTGAGAGCTTTGTCGCGGGTGGTGGTTTTGCGCCTGAGTTGTTGATGGAGTCAGCGGTGGCCAGCTGCGCGGCCTAGCTCCCCTCCCCTCGAGGGGGAGGGAGGCGATCGCCTCGGGCATCCAGTTTACCCGCGGAACCGCTACTTCCGCACAAACAGCCCACCTGCGCCCACCGACATATTTGTCAGCTCGCGCTCGCCCGAGCTCAGTCGCCAATCGAGCATCTTGCGGGCGTAGTCGAGCGCCACCTCGGTGTAAGCCGGGTCCTCGGCGAGGTTCAGCTGTTCGTGTGGGTCGTTGGCGATGTCGAACAACAGTGGCGGCAGGGCGGCGAAGTGGACGTACTTGAACCGGTCGTCGCGGATCGCCGCATAGGCGCACTGGTCGGAGGCGATGCCGAGCGCGGTTTCCGGCTTCTGGGTGCGCACGTCGCGGAAGTCGTGCTCGAAATACACCGCCTTGCGCCAGTCTGGCGGGGCCTCGCCGCGCAGGAACGGGGTTAGCGACGCGCCGTCGCAACTGCGTGGAATGTCGAGCCCGAGCCAATCGAGCACCGTCGGCATCACGTCGATTGCCTGGGTGAACGCGGTGACGCGCCGGCCGCGCGCCGCGTCGGCCTCCGGTCGCGGGTCGCGGATCACCAGCGGCAGGTGGAAGGCTGAATCGAAGTAGATTTCCTTGCCCCAGACATAGTGCTCGCCCAGCACCTCACCGTGGTCGGAGGTGACGATGATCAGTGTGCGGTCATACTGGCCGGTGTCCTTCAGATGCTGGACGATGCGCCCCAGCTGCGCATCCACTTCAGCGATCAGCCCGTAATAGGTCGCCCGCATCTGGCGGATCTCGAGTTCGTCGGCGGCGACCAGGTCCTGAGGGTTGTGCTCGTCATAGGTGCTGGGCTGGCGCAGCGTGCCGATGGCGTAATCGAGCAGCGGGTGCTGCTTGCCTTCCTCAGACGGCGAGGCGGCGCGGATGGGAAACTCCACATCGGCGGGGTGCACCATGCCGTTATACGGCTCGGGCGCGATCAGCGGCGGGTGCGGGCGGTAGAAGACGAAATGCGCGAACCACGGCTTGTCGCGTCGCACCAGCAGCCACTTGAGGAACTCGTCGGTGAGGAAAGCGGTCTCGCTTTCTGCGGCCTTGAAGACGGTCGGGATGTAGCGGAAGCCGCGATCGGCGGGCTTTTCGAACCCCGGGCGAGGGCGGAAGACATCGGCGCGGCCACCGGGGAGGTCGTAACCCCTGGCGATCAGGTCCGAGACCCACTGGTCCATGTCCTCGGGCAGGTGCAGCGGGGTCGAAAAGCCCGGCATTACCCCCTCGTCATAGGCAGTGAGCGCCGGGTCGTTCGGGTGCAGGCCGCGTGGATCGGGCGTCGTGTCGGTGTAGCCGAACAAAGCGGGGTCGTAGCCGGCCTTGCGCGCCTCGAGCGCGATATTGGTGTGGCGCCGATCGAGCGGCGTGCCGTTCCGCCCCGAGCGGTGGTTCATCAGGTACTGCCCGGTAAGGAGGCTGGTGCGCGACGGTCCGCAGGGCGTGCACTGGCCGAAATGCCTGGTGAAGGTCACCGCGTCAGCCATCAGCGCGTCGAGGTTGGGCGTCCTGGCGTTCTTGTGCCCGAGCGCCGAGATGCAGTCGCCGCGCCACTGGTCGGCGCAGATCAGGAGGATGTTCGGGCGGTCGGTCACTTGTGGCAGCTCGGGGCTCTCCGAAAAGACGGGAGCATTGATGCCCTAAAGTCGATGCTTCGGGGAGTAGGGGCTGTCGGGATTGACGTCGAAATCGACGCTCTCGATGCAGGACTGCGAGGCCGAATGGCTGCCGCCGGTGCGCCAAGGGCCATCGCGTAGTTCGACGTTGCTGACCTTGCTGAGGGTGAGGCAGCGCCACTCGCCGCCCGCCGGCAGCGCGCTGCTGGTGTCGCCACCGAACTGGTAGGTCAGCGCCTTCTCCTCGCCACGCGTGTGCCCGAGGATCACCGCGCAGACTTCGCGGCGAAGGCCATTATAGGTGCAGACGATCTGCCGTCTTGCCGCCATCGCCTCGCGGAACAGCTCGTAGGTCGGGCTGGGCATCAGCAGGCCGGGACGTTGACGGCGAGGCCGCCCTGGCTGGTTTCCTTGTAGCGCTCACTCATGTCCTCGCCGGTTTGCCGCATGGTCTCGACGCAGATATCGAGCGACACCTTGTGCGTGCCGTCGCCCTTCATCGCCAGCGAGGCGGCGGTCACCGCCTTCACCGCGCCAAAGGCGTTGCGCTCGATGCAAGGGATCTGCACCAGTCCGGCAACCGGGTCGCAGGTCATCCCCAGGTGATGCTCGAGCGCGATCTCGGCGGCATTCTCCACCTGCGCTGGGGTGCCGCCCATGGCCGCGCAGAGTGCTGCCGCGGCCATGGCCGAGGCCGAGCCGACCTCGCCCTGGCAGCCGACCTCGGCGCCGGAGATCGAGGCGTTGTGCTTGATGATGCCGCCGATGGCGGCGGCGGTCAGCAGCATGTCGTGGATGCTGGCCCGCGACGCGCCGGCCTCGAACTGCTGGTGGTATTTCAGCACGGCAGGAATGACCCCGGCGGCGCCATTGGTCGGCGCCGTCACCACCCGGCTGCCGGCGGCATTCTCCTCGTTCACCGCCATGGCGAAGACGCTGAGCCAGTCATTGCCGGCAAGCGGGCCGAGTTCGTTGCGCTGCCAGGCCGTCTGCAGCTGCTGGTGGATCGCCTTGGCGCGGCGGTTGACGTTGAGCCCCCCTGGCATGATGCCGTCGGTGCGCAAGCCCCGCTCGATGCAGCCATCCATCGCGGCCCAGAGCCGGTCGAGCCCCTGCTCGAGGGCGCGGCGGCCGATCCGCGCTTCCTCGTTGGCGCGCTTCATCTGGGCGATGGAGAGGCCGGAATCGCGGGCCATGGCCAGCATCTGGGCCGCATCGCCAAAGGGGTAGGGGACCCCGACCGCGTCGGCTTTGACCTCGCCGCGCGCCAGCTCCGCCTCGCTGACGACGAAGCCGCCGCCGATCGAGTAGTAGACCCGGCGGAGCAGCAGCGCGCCGTCGGAATCATAGGCGTAGAACTGCAGCCCGTTGGTGTGGCCGGGTAGCCGCTCCTTCTTGTCGTAGATCAGGTCGAGCGCCGGCCGGAACCGGTAGGCCGGGTGTCCCTCGGGATGCACCATGCCCTCGGCCTCGACGCCGGCGACGATCGCATCGATCTGGTCGGGGTCGATGCTGTCGGGCGCGTGGCCGCAAAGCCCCAGCACCACGGCGCGGCCGGTGCCGTGCCCGACCCCGGTGAAGGCCAAGGAGCCATGCAGGCTCGCCTTCAGCGAAGTCACCACGGCGTGGCGCGGCCGTGGCCAATCGCCGGTGCGGAGCTCGTCGAGGAACCGGTTGGCGGCCGTCATCGGCCCCATGGTGTGCGAACTCGATGGCCCGATGCCGATCTTGAAGACGTCGAAAACCGAGAGGAACATCAGGCCTCACATATGGTGCGGCCGCACCATAGCGGCAACGCCGCCGACCCGCTACTCGTGCGGTTTGAGCGTCTGCATCAGCTTGGTCGGATCGGTCGAGGGGGTCGGGATGGCGACGCCGATGGCGGTGAGGGTGTAGCGCACGCGGCGCAAAGCCTCGCGGCCGCGCGCGCCGAGCTTTTGCGCCACGCCCGAGGCGATGGTGTCGATCACCGCCATATGGGCGTAGCGCGACGGCGTCGGCACCAAGACGTTGTCATCCTCGGGGATGACGATGGGAATGACGATGCCGGCGGCCTTGGCCAGCGGGGAGCCGGGGCGGGTCAGCGCGATGGTGGTGGCGCCGAACGAGGCGGCGATCTGGATCGCCTCGACCACCGCTTTCGATTGCCCGCTATTGGAGATGGCGAAGGCCACATCGCCCGGCTGCAGGGTCGAGGCCGACATGCGCTGCTGGTGGCCATCGGTGTAGGCGGCAACCGGAATGCCGAGCCGGAACAGCCGGAGCTTGGCGTCCTCGGCCATTACCGCCGAGCCGCCGCCTTGGCCGTAGATATCGAGCCGGCGCCCTTCGGCGATGGCGTCGATGGCGCGGCCGACCGCGGCGGTGTCGAGCTGCTCGAGGCAGGCCTGCACGGCATTGGCGGCGCGCAGCATCACCGATTGGGCGAGCTGGCCGATATCGTCGGAGAACACCCGGTCGGAGCGGAGATAGACCGCTGCCACCGTCATGGTGCTGGCGAGGCTGATCTTGAAATCGTTGAACGAGGCGCAGCCGACCGAGCGGCAGAAGCGGGTGACCGTCGGCTGGCTGACCCCGGCTTTGGCTGCGAGATCGGCGATGGTCAGCCGCGTCGCCGCTTCGAAATCGAGCTGCACCGCCGCTGCCACCTGTCGCTCGGCCGGCGACAGCTCGGGCTCGGCCCGCTGGATGCGCGAGACGATGTCGATGGCCGGTTCTTCGGTTACGTCCCTCGCAGCGCGCCTCTGCATGTCGATCGCTCCAGTGCTGAAATTCAATTACAGTATTGCGCGGGATGTGACCAGATCGATCATCGGCCGATCCACAGGGTGGAATGCCTTCATGGGGTTGGCGAGGGCCATCCGATAGCAGGAAGCCTGTTTTGTTTAAGACTTTTAGCGGCTGGCGCAGAATCCGGTTGCGAGCCTTTCGGTTCTGTAACATGATTTCAGAATTGGGGAGCTAGACAGGGGAGCAGCGTCATGGCGACGTTCGAGTTCGACCATGTGGGGATCACGACGACGGTGCCCCAGCCCAGGGAAGACTGGGTCGAGGCAAGCCGGATCTGGGTCACCAACCCGCGCCATCACCCCGAGCATATCGAGTTCCTGCGCTACGAGCCGGACAGCACGGTGCCGGCCGAAGTGCGCGACAACCCACATGTCGCCTATCGGGTCGATGACCTCGCGCCGCACCTTGCCGCACCCGGCGTCGAGATCCTGATCCCGCCGTTCATCGTCGGCGATTTCCTCGAAGTGGTGTTCGTCAAGAAGCACGGCATGGTGTTCGAGTACATGCGCTACCTCAAGGACGGATGGTTCGGGAATTGAGGGGCGTCTCATCGGGTCCAGCCAAGAACGGTGTGAGAGCGCCTGCCACGCTGATGAACTGTTGAAGGAGCAAAAATGACCGCCGCATTCACCGGCAAGACCATCGCCATCACCGGCGCCGCGGGCGGCATCGGCCAGTGGCTCTGCCGCTTCTTCGGCGAGGAAGGCGCGACCATCGCGGCGCTCGATCGCAGCGACAAGGTGCACGCGCTGGCCGAGACGCTCGGCAAGGACGGCATCACGGTGAAGCCGGCGGTGGCCGACATCGCCGATGCGGCCTCGGTAGCTGCTGCGTTCAAGGGGTTCGGCGAGGTGCACATCCTCGTCAACAATGCCGGTATCACGCGCCACGCCACCTTCGAGAAGACCGACCCGGCCGGCTGGGACGAGGACATGGCCGCCAATGTCGGCGGCGCCTATGCCTGCGCGCATGCGGTGCTGCCGCAGATGGTGGAACGGCGCTCCGGAAACATCGTCAATGTCGGTTCGGTCAACGGCCTCGCGGCCCTGGGCGATCCGGCCTACAGCGCCGCGAAGGCGGCGATGATCTCGCTGACCCGCTCGCTGGCGCAGGAATATGGCCGTTACGGCATCCGCGCCAATATCGTGTTGCCCGGTACGGTACGCACCCCGGTCTGGGACGAGCGCAAGGCCAAGGATCCGAACGTGTTGAAGACACTGGAGCGCTGGTACCCGCTCGGTCGCATCGTCGAGCCCTATGAGGTGGCGCGGGTGATCGCCTTCCTCGCCTCCGATGCGGCCAGCGCTGTCACCGGTGCGGCGATCCCGGTCGATTGCGGGCTCACTTCGGGCAACATCGTGATGGCGCGCGAGCTGACGCTCGAGGATTTTTAGGCAATCTCATTTGAGGGGGTAGTTTTGGACAAGCTGCGTATCGGCATTATCGGGCTCGGCTGGTTTGGGGAAATCCACGCCGAGACCATCATGGGCGTGCCTAACCTCGAACTGGCGGCGCTCTGCACCCGCACCGAGGATCGGCTCACGGCTTTGGGCGACAAGTTCGGCGTCAAGAAGCTCTATCGCGACTATCACGACATGCTCGCCGATCCGGAGATCGACGCGGTGTCGATCTGCACCATGTGGGACCAGCATACCGAGCCGGCGATCGCCGCGCTCCAGGCCGGCAAGCATGTGTTCCTCGAAAAGCCGATCGCTTCGACGGTCGAGGACGCCAACAAGATCATCGCCGCCTCGAAGGGGGCCAAGGGCATCCTGTTCATCGGCCATATCGTGCGCTTCAACCCGCGCTACCGGATGGCGAAGCAAGCGATCGCCGAGGGCCGCATCGGCAAGGTAGTGGCGCTGTCGTCGCGCCGCAACATCCCGGCCGCCTGGACCCCGACCATCCTCAACAAGATCGGCCCGATCGTCGGCGACGCCATCCACGACACCGACATCATGCTGTGGCTGACCGGCGACAAGATCGTCTCGGCTTATGCGCAGACGGTCGACGTGCGCGGGCTGAAGCACCCCGATATCGGCCAGACCATGTTCCGCTTCGCCGGCGGCGCCACCGCGACGCTCGAAACGGTGTGGTGCATGCCGACGCAGACGCCGTTCGATATCGACGAGCGCATGTCGATCATCGGCACCGAAGGCATCATCCACGTCCAGGACACCTTCCCACCGCTCGGCATCGTCGATGCCAACAAGCTGCACTCGCCCGACATCACCTATTGGCCGATGTTCGACGGGGTGCGCGGCGGAGCGCTGCGCGAGGAGTTCAACTATTTCACCGGCTGCGCCCTGAGCGGCACCACGCCGAAGATCGGCGTGCCGGAAGATGCCGCGGCGGCATTGCAGGCGACGCTGGCGGCCGAGGAGTCGGCGCGGACGGGGAATGTGGTGCGGATTGGGTAGTGGGGCCAACCTCACCAGGGCTGGGCTCCCCTCCCCCTTGAGGGGAGGGGTTGGGGGTGGGGGTCCATCGGTGATCACCGCACCACCCCCTCCCTCAATCCCTCCCCTCAAGGGGGAGGGAGGCGACGACTGATAGCGCCGTGACCTAGCCTAAGCCTCAGTGCTCATGCCCGTGATGGCCGCCGATGAGGAAGCTCTCCTCGAACGGGCGGCGGCTGACTTCCATCGACTTTCCGCCCAGGTACACTGACACCGGCTGCAGCAGGCTCGACCCCTGGCGGCGTTTGCCGACCACGTCCTGGAACATGTAGTTGCTGTCGTATTGCTTGAGCACAGTGATGTCGGCGACGGCGCCGACGCCGAGGTGGCCGAGTTCGGGCCGCCGGATCGCCAAAGCCGGGCGGTTGGCCGACATGCCGATCACTTCGGGCAGCGACAGGCCGCAATTGAGCAGCTTGCTCATGGTGTGCAGCAGGTCGTAACCCGGGCCCTCGACGGCAATGACATGCACGTCCGACGAGATCAGGTCGGGCTTGAAACCATCCTGCAATGCCGCTTCGGCGCTGTCATAGCCGAAGGCGCCCATGCCGTGGGCGATGTCGAACAGCACGCCGCGTTGCCGCGCCTCGAGCACCGCGTCGATCACCTTGCCGTCGGGGCCGATGGCCGAGTTGGGGTCGGGGCGGTAGCAATGGGTGAGAATGTCGCCCGGGCGCAGCATGTCGACCACGTCGGCATAGCTCGGCGGCGCGGTGCCGATATGGGTCATAAGCGGCAGGTTCAGCGCGTTGGCGGCCTCGAGCGCCATTTCCAGGGCGCCGAGCCCCAGTTCGCCGGTGACCGGGCCGCCGATGCGGACCTTCACGCCGATGATGCGGTCGCGGTTGGCCTCGACCTTCTGGACGCATTTATCCACCGGCAGCATCGAGCGCAGCGTCGCCTCGCCGATCGAGACGCCCTTGTCGAAGCCGAAAATGCCGGGGAACGAGATGTTGAGGAAGGCGAAGATCCGGTAGGGCGAATGGATCATCACGTAGTCGCGAAAGCCGTCATAATTGCCGGCGCCGGCGCTGCCGGCATCGACCAGCGTGGTGCAGGCGGAACGGCGGGCGATGAAGCCAGGGTCGACGCTGAGTGAAGTTGCCTTGTGGTAGACATGGGTATGGATGTCGATCAGCCCCGGCGCGACGATGGCGCCACTGACATCCTCGACCCTGGCCCCCGATATCGCGAGGTCCTTGCCGATCGCGGCGATCCTGCCAGCCTTGATCGCGACATCAAGCACCCCGTCGACGCCGTTGCGCTCATCAAGGACGCGGCCGCCCCTGAGCACGATATCGAAGCCCTGTCCGGCTGCCGGTGAAGTCATCGATGGTCTCCGCTTGGGGAATGGGGCGACAGCGGCGGGCAGCTGCCCGCCGGGTTCCATCGCGTGAGTGAGTTGGCTCAGGCCAGTTCGACGACGCGCTTCTCGTTGATCGACTGCTCGGCGGCAAGCACGATCCTCAGGCTGTTCACCGCCGCATCCATCGACTCGGTGAGGTCGAGATCCTCCTGGATGGCTTTCAAAAAGAACGCCTGCTCGCGGTCGCAGAGCTCCTGGTGGTTGGGCTCGTCGGTCATGACGAAGATCTCGTCTTTGCGGACGAAGCTCTTGTCCCCCGGCTGCACCTCGGCGTGGTGGTACTGGATGGCGTCGGTCTTGGTATGCTGGTCGATATTGGAGGAGTCCGACACGCCTTCCTTATGCGCCTTGGGGTTGGGGACAATGGAGACGGCGCCCTTGGGGCCGACCACGTCCTTCACGAAATAGGCGACCTCGCTCATCATCGGGCCCCAGCCGGCTTCGTACCAGCCGACCGAACCGTCATCGAACTCGACATGCAGGTGGCCGTAGTTCTGCTTGTCGGCTTCGGCCCAGAGCTTGGCGCCGATGCCGTGCACGCGCACCGGCTTCGCCTTGGTCATCTGGCACATCACGTCGACATAGTGGACGCCGCAATCGACGATCGGGATCAGCGAGTCGATCAGGTTCTTGTGCCAGTCATAGGTCGGGCCGCCCGACTGCTGGTTGAGGTTGAGCCGCATGACGAGGGGCTTGCCCAGCGTCTGCGCCAGTTCGGTGAACTTCATCCAGCTGGGGTGGACGCGCAGGATATAGCCCAGCACCAGCTTCTTGTGTTTCTCGCGCGCCAGCTTCACCACCGCTTCGGCGTCGGCAATGTTGGTGGCGAGCGGCTTTTCCATGAACACATGGGCGCCGGCGTTGATCGCCTTGATGGCGTATTCGGCATGGCTGTTGGGCCAGGAGTTGATCGACACCGCGTCGGGCTTGGCCACCCGCAGCGCCTCGTCATAATCCTCGAACAGCGGATAGCCCTTGAGCTCGTCCGGAACGGGCTTGGATTTGATCGAGCGGCTCATCAGCCCGACGATCTCGAAGCCGGGATTGCGGTGATAGGCGCTCGCATGGGAGGCGCCCATATTGCCGAGCCCGACGACCAGAACTTTTACCGTGTTGGCCATCCGGCCCTCCCCATCCGCTTATGCGTGCTCGGCCGTCTGGCCGATCGTTGAACTCGAAAACCCGCAACCTTCACCCCTGTCATTCCCGCGAAAGCGGGGATCCACCTCTCCGCAGGCGCGTGGGGCGAAATGGATCCCCGCTTTCGCGGGGATGACGCCGGTGAAGGGGCGCTTGAAGGGTGCGGGCGGCCAGCGTCGTCCGCACCCCGAAGTCACATCAGATCAGGCCGGCACGGCCTGATCGAACAGGTGCGCCTTGACGTTGTCGACGTCGATCGCCTTGAAGGCGTCGCTCAGCGCGTAACCATCGGCATCGGCCTTGACCTTGTCGTGGTCGAAGTCGTTGGCGGCGGCGATGCAGTCGTTGGTGCAGACGTCCTCGGCCTTTACCGGCTTGGTGATCTGCTTGAGCTCATAGATCTTGTCGAAGAAGGTCTGCCAGGCCGCCATGTCGTGGTCGCCCCAGCCCTTGCGCTTCGACATGTCGCCGCGGAAGACGTTGATCTGCTGCAGGATCGAGGTAGTGCCCAGCTCCGGCCCGATATTGGAGGCGAGAGTCGGGAACTGCTCGAACACCGCCTCAACCGCGGCGCGCGGGTTGTGGTAGGCAAACTCGAGACCCATCGCCCAACCCTTCAGATACTTGTCGAGGAAGGCCTTCTTGTCCGGATCCTCGAGGTCGGCGGCGCGGACCACGAAGGTGTTGGCAAAGAGCGGCGACTTCTGCACGCCCAGCCAGTACTCGAACTCCAGCCCGTTGCCGATCCACTCGGCGCGCAGGCCCTCCCAGCTCAGCGCGGCATCGCCCTGGCCGGCGGCCAAAGCCGTGCCCCAGGTCGGCCAGCCGGCTTCGACATATTTCACCTTGGTGATGTCGACGCCCTGCACGGCGAGCATCGGATCGACGATCGACTGCCAGGCGGCAGAGCCGAGGAGGATGGTCTTGCCCTCGAGCGTCTTCAGGTCATTGGTGCCGGTGCCCTTGCGGAAGGCGAGGCTGAAGGTGTCGAGCGCGCCCATGTGGAAGGCCGACTTCAGCTTCATGCCGTTTTCGAGCGCGAACGAGAACACGCCCGGCGACGGGAAGCCCATGTCGGCCTGGCCGACATCGACGAACTTCACCGTGGCGGTGCCGTCGGACGGGCCGGGCTGCATGTCGGTCGCCACCTCGAGGCCATCGAAATAGCCCATCTTCTTGCCGATCCAGTACGGATAGTCGTCGAGCACTTCGAGCGTGCCGCGCGGCGAGATCCAGGTGAACTTCGGATAGGGCGCGGCGCTGGCGCGGCCGATGCCGCCGAGCGCCGCGGCGGTTACCACGCCGGCGGCGGAAACCGTGAGGAAGGTGCGGCGGTTCATGCCGCCTGAGAACTTGGTCATTCAATCATACCCCTGTTGATGGATCGTCCCGTAGTCCTTGTTCCTGCCGCCATTCCCTCCGGCGGCAGGCAGTGCCTCAGGCCTCCCAGCTCGCGTACTTCTTCCCGAGCAGGAAGAAGAGCACGTAGATCAGGATGCCCAGGATGGAGAGGATCAAGACCACCGCGAAGAACTGCGGCATCTGGATCATGGATGAGTAGGAGGTGAGCCGGTTGCCCAGCCCGAAACCGCCGCCGACCATTTCGGCGCCGACCGCGGTCAGGAGCCCGAAGATCGAGCCGACCATCAGACCGACGAAGATCATCGGCAGCGCCATCGGAGCGCGCACCTTCCAGAAGATCTGCAGGGTCGAAGCGCCATAGGAGCGAGCCAGCGCGATCTTGCCGCGGTCGACCCGGCGGAAGCCGGTGGCGGCGTTGATCATCACCATCGGGCCGGAGGCAAGCGCCACGGCGATGATGCGCGGCTCGTAGCCGAAGCCGAAGCGCAGGATCAACAGCGGCACCAGCGCCAGCATCGGCGTCGTCACCAGCAGCAGGATGTAGGGTGTGATGATCTTTTCGGCGAAGGGGAACTGGGTGATCACCGCCGCGAGGATCAGCCCGACCACGGCGCCGATGCCGAAGCCGACGAACAGCTCGACCAACGTGTGCCCCAGATGCGGCAGGATGAACGGGAAGTCGGTATAGAGCGCGACAGCGATCTCGCTCGGCTTGGGCAGCACGTATTGCGGCACGGCAAAGATGTTCAGCAGCACTTCGGTGCCGCCGACGATGAACACCGCGACCAGCACGATCGCCAGCACCTCGCCCATCGACTTGATGCCGGGGCCGGAGGTGAGGGCGGACATGTTGGTGATGCCGACCTCGCTGGCGCCGCCGGCGGATTTCTTGAATTCGGGAATGGCGTCGGTTTCGCTCATCTGATCCTCACTGTACCGCGACAGGCGCCGACGCGGCGGATGCTGTCGGCAGCGCGGCTGCCTGAGGGAAACGGCTCTGCTGCGTGCCGACGATTTCCGCCTTGATGGCGTTGGTGAGGTCGAACACCTCCTTGGTCGACATGATCTCGAGCGAGCGCGGCCGCGGGAACGGCACCTCGTGGATATTGGCGACCCGGCCGGGGCGCGGGCTCATCACCACCACGCGGTCGGAGAGGAAGATGGCTTCCTCGATCGAGTGGGTGATGAGGACGATGGTGGTTTTGGTATCGAGCCAGATTTCCTCGACCAGCCGGTTCATCTCCTCGCGGGTGAAGGCGTCGAGGGCGCCGAACGGCTCGTCCATCAGCAGCACGGAGGGTTTGTAGCTCAGGGCGCGCACCAAGGCGGCGCGCTGCTGCATGCCGCCCGAAAGCTCGCGCGGGAAACGCCCGCCAAAGCCTTCGAGGCCGACGCGGTTCAACAGCTCGTCGATCCAGACGCGATCGGGCTTGGTGCCCTTGATCTCGAAGGGGAAGTTGATGTTGGCGTCGAGATTGCGCCAGGGCAGGAGGTTGGCCTCCTGGAACACCATGCCGATCTCGGGGTTGGGGCCGGTGACCGGCTTGCCGTCGAGCAGCACTTCGCCGGAGGTGAGGCCGTGCAGCCCCGACATCGACCATAGCAGCGTGGTCTTGCCGCAACCGGAAGGGCCGACGATCGAAACGATCTCGCCGTCTATCACATCGAGCGAGCAGCGATCGATCGCCAGCAGGTCGCCCGAGCGGGTGTTGTAGACCTTGGTGGCCCCCTTCACCCGCAGTTTCGGTTGCTTCAACTCCTGAGCTGTCATCGCCCCTCGCGCTGCCCCGTACCAGACTATGGAACGGCTTCCGGGCGCTCCCTGTTGCGCCCTCATCCCCGTCCGGGCCAGTGTGTAACTATCCTACTTTCTGAGTCAAGCGGCTGTCAGATTTGTTTCATCGTTCGAAGATAACTGCTGCTTTTCCGGGCATCTTGACGCTTGCATCGTGTGTAAGTTTCCTACATTGTGCCAAGGAAACGGGCGGCGGGACACCGCGGGCGAGGCGTTTTCCGGGGTAGGGCTTTGGCTGGTCAGAAATGATAGAAGTCGCGTCAGACCCAACAGCCGGAAGGCCGGATATGCGCAAGCCCAGGCGCGATGACAGCGAAGCCTACGCCAAGCCAATCCCCGACATCCTGTCGCAGATCAAGGATTCCTACAGCGAGCTCAGGCCGGCCGAACGCCGGGTCGCCGACGTGGTGCTGTCCGACGTCACCTTCTCGGTCGATGCGTCGAACGCCGAGATCGCCAAACGCGCCGAAGTCAGCGAGCCGACCGTCACCCGCTTCTGTCGCGCCATCGGCTGCGACGGGGTGCGCGACTTCAAGCTGAAGCTGGCGCAGAGCGTGGTGGTGGGGCGGCTCTATCTCGCCCCGGCGCCGCCGGCCGGCGAGGTCAGCGCCAATGCCTCACCGCTGTGGACCGAAGTGTTCGGTGAGGCGCGCAACGCGCTCAACCTCGTCGAACGGCAGATCGATCCGCTCGATGTCATCGCCGCAGCCGAACTGGTGGCCAGCGCCCACCAGGTGCTGGTGTTCGGGTTGGGGGGCAGTTCGACTTCGTTGGCGCTGGAAACGCAGAACCGGCTGTTCCGCTATGGTGTGGTGGTCAGCGCGCATTCCGACCCCTACGTGATGAAGATGACGGCCTCGACGCTGAAGCCGAACGATCTGGTGATCGCCATTTCCGGCACCGGCCGCACCCGCGAAGTGGTGGAAGCGGTGCAACTGGCCAAGCACTACCGGGCCAAGGCGCTGTGCATTACCGCCCCCGACACCGACCTTGCCGCCACCGCCGACGTGGCGCTCACCGTCGACATTCCGGAATTCCCCGATCCGCTGAAGCCCACCGCTTCGCGCTATGCCTTCCTCGCCATTATCGACCTCGTTTCGAGCGCGGTCGGCACCAGGCTCGACCCCGATGCGCGCGAGACGCTGCGCCGGATCAAGTACACCGTGCTGAACCATCGCAAGGGCCGGGTGCTGGAGCCGTTGGGCGACTGAGTTTTCTGCTGGTGTTTTTCTGGCGGCGGCCCGCCCGTCGCCCATAGTTGGGGTCTATTTCATGCACGATACTGCACCCGTGGCAGCGGCGACGGCCTGGCTCGCCATGTTCAGCGAAACACTGGCGGAGGGCGACGTCGCCGCGACGCTCGAGCTGTTCGCCGAGGATTGCTACTGGCGCGACATCGTGGCGTTCACCTGGAACGTCAAAACCATGGAGGGCAAACCCGCCATCGCGGCCATGCTCGAGGCGACACTCGGGGGCACCAGGCCGTCGGCGTGGCAGGTCACCAGCGCCTCGGGCGGGCGGGCGGAACCGCTCGAGGCTTGGTTCAGCTTCAAGACCAGCGTAGGGCAAGGGCAGGGCATCCTCACGCTCGAAGCCGGCAAATGCCGCACCATCCTCACCACGCTGCAAGCGCTCGACGGGCATGAAGAGGCGATCGGCTTCACCCGCCCCATGGGCGTGCGCCATGGCGCCGACCGCAATCGTGAGACGTGGTCGGAAGCGCGGGCGCGCGAGGAAGCCGCGTTCGGCGCCGGCGCCGACCCCTATTGCCTGATCATCGGCGGCGGGCAGGGCGGCATCATGCTGGGGGCGCGGCTGAAGCAGCTCGGCGTTCCCACTGTCATCGTCGAAAAGAACATGAGAGCCGGCGACTCCTGGCGCAACCGCTACCGCTCGCTCGTCCTGCACGATCCGGTCTGGTACGACCACCTGCCCTATATTCCGTTCCCGGCGCACTGGCCCGTCTTCACCCCCAAGGACAAGATGGGCGACTGGCTCGAGATGTACGTCAAGGTGATGGAGCTCAGCTACTGGGGCGGCACCGAGTGTATCTCGGCGCGCTTCGACGCAGCCGAGCAACGCTGGACCGTCGAGCTCAAGCGCGACGGCAAGCCGATCACGCTCCGCCCCACGCAACTGGTATTCGCCACCGGCGCCTACGGGCCGCCGAAGTTCCTGAACCTCGCGGGTGCGGGCGAGTTCAAGGGCGAGATTCTCCACTCCAGCCAGTACGCGGACGGGGCGAAGTACAAGGGCAAGAAGGTGGTGGTGATCGGCGCCGCCAGCTCCGGGCACGATGTTTCAGTCGACCTCTGGGAGGCTGGCGCCGACGTCACCATGGTGCAGCGCTCGCCGACCACGGTGGTGCGCTCCGAGACGCTGATGGAGCTCGCCTTCGACACCTATTCCGAGGCGGCGGTGGCTACCGGAATCGACGTCGACACGGCCGACATGCTGGGGGCCGCGACACCCTTTGCGCTGCAGCCGGCAAAGCAGAAGGCGCTTTACGACAAGATCCGGGTCCGCGACGCGGCATTCTACGACAAGCTCAGCGCCACCGGGTTCCTGCTCGATTTCGGTCCTGACGAAACCGGGCTGATGATGAAGGCCTACCGAACCGGCTCGGGCTACTATGTCGATGTCGGCGCGTCGCAGCTGATCATCGAAGGTGAGATCAGGATCAAAGCAGGGGTGGAGATCGAGACGCTCACCCCCACAGGCATCCGCTTTGCCGATGGCACGGAGGTCGCTGCCGACGTGATCATCCAATCGACCGGCTTCCAGTCGATGCACGAGGTGGTGGCCAAGCTCGTGTCGCGGGAAGTGGCCGACGAGATCGGTACCTGCTGGGGGCTGGGCTCCGGTACGCGTAACGATCCGGGCCCGTGGCACGGGGAGTTGCGCAACATGTACAAGCCGGTGGCCCAGCAGAACCTGTGGTTCCAGGGCGGCAACCTGGCGCTCAGCCGCTTCTTTTCGAAGTTCGTCGCCCTACAGATCAAGGCCCGGATGGAGGGTCTTGCTACCAAACAGTACGGCACTCCATTGTAATTGAGCTATTGCCGACTCCCGTCGGTCGCGAGATTGTTAACTGCGCCCGGTACTTAATCGGCTGCATCGACGTTGCCAGAGCATTTCGTGTAATGCTGTAAGTCTTAGATTGGTCGCGCTTTCGAACAGGAAGAGTCTGCACCTTTTCCTGAAAGCGCTCTAGGTGGACGACATGGAGGTTGGAATGAAACGCCTTCTCCCCGTAGTGGCCGCGACTGTGACACTGCTCCTCGCCGGTCCCGCCCTCGCCCAGCCGCTCGAGATCATCGTGCGGGGCGGCACGCCGACTTACCTGCCGACGCCGCTGCCTGGTAGCGGCGACTATATCTACGGCAACCCCGGTAATCCGAACTTTCCGAACTTCGACCCGGCGGCCGCAGCGATCAACGCCGAGCTCGCCATCCATCCGCGTTCGCGGCTCCGGCCGAACAACCTGTGGCTGGTCAGTTCGCTGGGCAATCGCTCCGGCTCGTGGACCGAGCATATGGAAGCCTGCCAGGCGGCGTTCTCGAGTTACGACCCGGTCAGCGACACCATTATCGCGGGTGGCCTGCCGCGCCGCTGCCCGCTCTGAGCGAGCGCAGCTCGATCTTGCGCTGGGGGTTGGTCACTCGAGAGCACCGGGGTGGTTATGCACAGCCGCGTGCCGCACGGCCGCCACTATCATCTGCCCGATCGGCAGCCGCGGCCCCCGCGCCATCAATGACTTAGCCGCGGTGACATCGTACCGTCATCGAGGTGTCACGGCTCGTTCATCGGGCTGAAATCCAACCGTCAAGGTCTCCGACTAGGAGTGCGCCGCTCGAGAAATCGACCGACATTCCCTGTTCCTTGGAGACTCAACATGAAATCCAATTGGCTGCTCAGCGCAGCTCTGGCGGCGACCGCCCTGACTTTTGTGGCTTCGCCGGCTGCCGCTGCGACCAAGTTCGAGTTCTGGTACGGCCTTTCGGGCGACCTGAGCGAGCGCATCCAGGACATGTGCAAGACCTTCAACGAGTCGCAGAGCGACTACGAGATCGTCTGTGTCAGCCAGGACAATTACGACAACAACCTGCAGAACACGATCGCCGCGTTCCGCGCCAACAAGCAGCCGACCGTCACCCAGATCTTCGACGCCGGCACGCTCGACCTGATGCTGTCGGACGCCTTCGTCCCGGTGCGTCAGCTGATGGAAGAGAACGGCTACAAGATCGACTGGGCGAACTATTTCGCCGGCGTCGGCTCGTACTACTCGACCTCGACCGGCGAGCTGCTGTCGATGCCGTTCAACTCCTCGACCGCGCAGATCTATTACAACACCGACGCGCTGGCCAAGGTTGGCTTCGAAGGCATCCCGGAAACCTGGAGCCAGGTCGAAGACGTTGCCCGCAAGATGAAGGCCGCCGGCTATGATTGCCCGGTGGCGTTCGATCCGGCCGGCGCCTGGCAGTGGTTCGAGCAGTTCGAAGCCATCCACAACCAGCCGATCGCGACGCTCGGCAACGGTTTCGGCGGCCTCAACGCCGAGATGGTGGTGTCCAAGGGCAAGTTCGTCGACCAGCTGACCTGGATCAAGAAGATGTATGACGAAGGTCTCTTCGTTCATAAGTCCAAGGATGCCGGCGAGACCGCCAACGACGCCTTCGTCAACGGCAAGTGCCAGATCACCTCGTCGTCGGTGGCCGACCACGGCACCTTCAGCAAGCAGGCCAAGGAAGGCGTGCACTGGACCAACGCCATGCTGCCGATGCTCGACGGCTTCGAGCGCCACAACTCGTTCGTGGGCGGCGCTTCGCTGTGGACGCTGAAGGGCAAGTCGGCTGAAGAGTACAAGGGCGCCGCGGCGTTCTACAACTTCCTCGCCACGCCCGAGCAGACCCAGTGGTGGTCGACGGTCACCGGCTACATCCCGGTCACCAATTCCGGCTTCGAAGCCATGAAGGCCGCCGGCTTCTATGACGCCGCTCCCTACAAGGGTCGCGAGCTGGCCATCAAGTCGCTGACCATGCCGGCCGGCGAGAACACCCGCGGCATTCGCCTCGGCGGCTATGCCTCGATCCGCGCCGAGATGGTCAAGACCATCCAGTCGGTGCTGTTCAACAACGTTCCGGTGCCGCAGGCGCTGGCCGATTTCGACGCCAAGGGCAACGAAATCCTCCGCCGCTTCGAAGCGACCTACGCCGGCAAGAGCCTGCTCTAAGCTTTCGAAACTGATCGTGGCACGGACGGCGAGTAGCCGCCCGTGCTCACCTATTTCTGGAGCAGGATCGCGTTTCGCTGAATCGCGCTCCAACTCCAGGTCCTTGTTTGTCGCGAGATCGAACCGGAAAAGTCTGCAACTTTTCCTGATCTCGCTCTAGGGGCGGGCCAAGATGGAACGACGCGCTTACTACAAGAACCCGGTGCTGCCGTGGCTGCTGATCGCGCCGCAGCTGTTACTGGTGGCAATCTTCTTTTACTGGCCGACCTCGCAGGCGCTGTACTGGGCGTTCACGCTCGAGCAGCCCTGGGGCGGCGGCAACAGCTGGGTCTGGTTCGACAACTTCCTCGCCATCTTCCGTGACCGCGACTACTGGAGCACGGTGCTGCGCTCGGGCGTCTACGCGCTGATCACCACGGGCCTGTCGATGAGCGTGGCGCTGACACTGGCCGCCTTCGTCGACCGTTCGCTCAAGGGCACCAAGCTCTTCCAGTCGATCTACGTGTGGCCCTATGCCATCGCCGCGCCCGCCGCCGGTGTCGCCTTCCGCTTCATCTTCGCGCCGGAATCCGGCCTCGTCGGCTCGATCAACGACATCTGGCCGGGCATCTGGGACCCTTCGACCAATGGCGTCCAGGCGCTGGTCATGGTGATGATCTGCCATGCCTGGCTCGGCATCGGCTACAACTTCATCTTCTTCCTCGCCGCGCTGCAGATGATCCCGCGCTCGATCTCGGAAGCCGGGGCGATGGATGGGGCGCGGCCGTTCCGCCGCATGCTCGACCTGCAGCTGCCGCTGATCGCGCCGACCGCGTTCTTCCTGTTCATCATGAACATCATCTCGAGCTTCACCGACAGCTTCGGGCTGATCGACACCATGACCGAGGGCGGCCCGATCGGGCAGACCGAGGTGATGGTCTACAAGATCTATTTCGATGGCTTCAAAGGCCTCGACTATTCGGGCGCGGCCGCCCAGTCGATCGTTTTGATGCTGCTCGTCATCGGCCTCACGTTCATCCAGTTCAAATGGGTCGAACGTCGCGTCCACTACCACTGAGGCACGCCATGATCGAACGCTCACCGTTCTTCGATTTCTTCACCTATGTGGCGATGGCCATCGGGGCCGTTCTCGTCATCATTCCATTCTGGATCACCTTCGTTGCCGGCAGCCAGTCGCTGCAGGAAGTGAGCCAGGTGCCGATCAGCCTGTTGCCCTCCAACCACCTGTGGGAGAACCTGCAAGCAGCCTGGGCGCGCGGCGATCTCGGCCCCAAGATGCTCAACAGCCTGATCGTCGCGGTAGGCGTCACTGTCGGCAAGATCACGCTGGCCTCGCTCTCGGCCTTCGCCATCGTGTTCTTCAACTTCCGCGGCCGAATGATCTGCTTCTGGCTGATCTTCATCACGCTGATGCTGCCGCTCGAGGTGCGCATCGTGCCGACCTACGCCATTGCGGCCAATGCGCTGCTGCCGTTCCAGGTCATCCTCGATACGCTCGGCATCAGCTGGCTGGTGCAAGCTGCCAGCGGCATCCAGGTGTCGCTGAACTGGAACCTGCTCAACTCCTATACCGGCCTGATCCTGCCGCTGGTCGCCACGGCGACCGGTACCTTCCTCTACCGGCAGTTCTTCATGACCATCCCGGACGAGCTGGCCGAGGCCAGCAAGATGGATGGGGCGCATCCGATCGAGTTCTTCTTCGATGTGCTGCTGCCGCTGAGCCGCACCAATATGCTGGCGCTCGCCACCATCATGTTCGTGGGCAGCTGGAACCAGTACCTGTGGCCGCTGCTGATCACCACCGACCGGGCCAATTTCGGCACCGTGGTGATGCAGTTGAAGGCCCTGATCCCCGCACAGAACGGCACGCCAGACTGGAACGTCACCATGGCCGGCGCGCTCATCATCATGCTTCCGCCACTGCTCATCGTTGCGTTCATGCAGCGCTGGTTCGTGCGTGGCCTCATTTCCCGCGACAAGTGACCGGAGATTAGTTCGATGTCCCAGATTTCCATCAAGGGCGTGAAGAAGGTCTACCAGAAGACCGAAGTGATCCACGGCGTCGACGTCGCCATCGAGGCGGGCGAGTTCGTCGTCATCCTCGGGCCGTCCGGCTGCGGCAAGTCCACGCTGCTGCGCATGATCGCCGGGCTCGAAGAGATTTCCGCCGGCGAGATTTCGATCGGCGGCAAGGTGGTCAACCAGCTCGAGCCGCGTGAGCGCGGCTGCGCCATGGTGTTCCAGAACTATGCGCTCTACCCGCATATGACGGTGCGTCAGAACATCGGCTACTCGCTGAAGGTGGCGAAGCTGCCGAAAGCCGAGCGCGATGCGCGGGTGATGAAGGTGGCTCAGTCGGTGTCGCTCGATCCCTATCTCGATCGCCGCCCAGGTGAGCTTTCCGGCGGCCAGCGGCAGCGCGTCGCCATGGCCCGCGCCATGGTACGCGAGCCCAAGGTGTTCCTGTTCGACGAACCCTTCTCCAACCTCGACGCCAAGCTCCGCGTTGCGATGCGCGCCGAAGTCCGCCGCCTGCACCGCGATCTCGGCGTCACCTCGGTATTCGTCACGCACGACCAGACCGAGGCGATGACGCTGGCCGACAAGCTGATCATCATGAATGCCGGCAACGTGGAGCAGATCGGCAAGCCGACCGAGGTCTACAACAACCCGGCCAGCCGGTTCGTCGCCGACTTCATCGGTTCGCCCGCCATGAACCTGTTCGAAGGCGAGTTCGATGCCGAGGGCCATTTCGTCCATGGCGCCGGCGGCAGGATGAATGTCAGCCAGCTCAACGGCGTGCGCGTCCCCGGCCGCAAGGTGGTGCTGGGGGTCCGTCCCGAGGGTGTGCGCCGTACCGGCGCCGATGCCTATGGCGCTATCCCCGCCGTCGTTGACTATGTCGAGGAGCTGGGCGCCTCGCGGCTGATCCACGCCGACGCCAATGGCAGCCGCATCGTCGCGCTGGACAACGATACCAGCGAGATCAAATCCGGCACGCCGGTGCATCTCAGCCTCGCCGACAGCGCGCTCCACCTGTTCTCGCTCGAAGACGGGCGCCGCATCTCGCACTGAGGGCGGCAGCCAGGCGCATCTAGTTCCACCCCTGGAGACATTCCATGAGCAACATCATTGCGACCGGCTTCAATGTCGGCTCAGACAACGGCGAGTTCGCCACCCTGGAAGCCGATATGCGGGCGCTCAGCGAGATGGGCGTCGACACCGTCGAGATCGGCGTCACCAGTCTCGACCTGGTCGCCGGCGGCCGGATCATCAAGGAGCGTCACGAGGCGCTGCTGGCGCTGACCCGCCAGTTCGATTTCCGCTACACCGTGCATGGCCTCGTTTCATCCAACTTCATGGATCCGGTGACGCAGCGCTACCAGATCGACGCCGCCAAGGCGCTGGTCGAGGTGTCCAACTCGATCGGTGCCGGTATCCTGGTGCAGCATGGCGGGAACCTGCGCGCGGAAGCGATCGCCGACTGGGCCGGCGCCGATGTGCGCGAACGCGAAGCGCTCACCGAACTCGCCGATTTCGCCCGCCCGCACGGCGTGCGCATCGCGCTCGAGAACATCTTCACCACCGAACTCGGCCAGTATCGCCAGACCCCGACCGAGGTGGCCGAGACGGTCAAGGCGGTGAACCATCCAAACGTCGTGGCGCTGATCGACTTCAGCCACGCCTATATCGAATCCACCTTCAAGGGCCTCGATTTCCGGGCCGAGATCCGCGCCATGGCGCCGGTCGCGGGGCACCTGCACCTGCACGATTCTTTCGGCCGCCCGCAGGGCTTCTACAAGCCGTTCCATCCGGCGGAAAACACCGCGATGGGCATCGGCGACCTGCACATGCCGCTCGGCTGGGGCGATATCGCCTGGGACGAGATCTTCGCCGAACTCAGCTTCCTGCCCGACACCGTCGCCATGATGGAAATCGGCCGCCGCTACCGCCGCGAGCAGCCCGAGAGCCTGGCGCGGGCCAAGGCGTTGGCTGGCCTTGCCGACGCTCCCGCGGCAGTCGCCGCGGAGTAACCCCACGCAGCCGGCGTCCAACCCGGGCGCCGGTAACTTGCTTCGCTCCCGCTCGTTCGTGCACCATGACCGGCAACGAGAGGGAGCGACACGATGGGTTTCGGGATTTCGGGCGTTTACTGCGCCGCGGTGACGCCGCTCAATGTCGATCTCAGCCCGGATCTCAAACGGCTCGGCGCGCACTGCCAAAGCCTGCTCGCCGAAGGCTGCCACGGCATCGCGCTCTTGGGCACCACGGGCGAAGCCAACTCGTTCTCAGTGGCCGAGCGCCAGGCCATCCTCGAGGGCGCGCTCAACGCCGGGATTACCCCGGAGCAGCTGGCGCCGGGCGTCGGCGTCGCCGCGATCCCCGATACGGTGGAACTCACCCGACACGCGCTGAGCCTCGGTATCACCCGCGTGGTGATGCTGCCGCCGTTCTACTACAAGGGGGTGAGCGACGATGGCATCTTCGCCGCCTATGCACGGATCATCGAGGCGGTGGCCGATCCGCGGCTGAAGCTCATCCTCTACCACATCCCGCAGACCTCGGCCGTGCCGCTCAGCCGGCCGCTGGTGACGCGGTTGGTTGCGGCGTTTCCCGACACCGTCGTCGGGCTCAAGGATTCGTCGGGCGACTATGGCAACATGCAGGGCCTGGTGGAGGACAATCCCGGTTTTGCGGTGATGGTCGGCGCCGACCCGCTGTTGTTGCCGTTCCTCAAGATCGGCGGCGCCGGTTGCATCACCGCGACGTCGAACCTCGCGGCACGCGCGTTGCGCACCATCTACGACCACCATGCCGACCCCGATCGTGCGACCGAGGTCGATGCGGCGCAGGGGCGGATCGAGGCGGCGCGGGCGATGCTCAACAGCTATGGCCAGATCCCGACCATCAAGGCCGTGCTGGCGGAGCGTGATGGCGACGACGGCTGGAGCCGGGTGCGGCCGCCGCTCATGCCGTTCGCAGCCGAGAAGCTCGGCGAGCTGCGCGAGCGGGTGGCGGCGCTGCCGGCGCTTTAAGGGCGGGGCTAGTTTCTCCGAACGCGCATCCAGCACGATTGTCATCCCTGCAAAAGCAGGGACCCATCCCACCCCTTGCGTTGCCTGATGGATGGGTCCCAGCTTTCGCTGGGATGACAGCCGGTGGGTGGGCGAGATCTGACCCAGCCACAATGCCAGTGCGACCCAATTGCAGACGGATCAGGTCATCTCGCGCGGCTGCTCGGCGTCGCGCGGGGCCTGCTGGCGCAGTACCAGCACCAGCCCGACCAGCGCGACGATGCCGCCGGCCGCCATGCGGAGGTCAAAACCTTCGCCAAGCAGCAGGATGCCCATCAGCACGGTCATCAGCGGGGTCATCAAGCCGAGCGGCGCGACGATCGAAGCCGGATAGCGCTGCAGGATGCCGAGATAGAGGGTAGTTGCCAGCAAGGTAACCGCCAGCACTGAGAAGCCGAGACCGGCGAGGAACGGCCAGCCGGCGCCAAAACTTGCCGTCACCGGGGTGGTCTCGGCGAGGAGCGAGTAGGCGAGCATCGGCGGGGCTGAGACGAAGGCGGTCCAGGCCTGCATGGTCAGCGGCCTTATGGCGCCATAGCGCTTCAGCAGCACCTGGCCGAGTGAGATGGCGATGGCCGAGACGAAGGCGAAGATCAGCCCCAGGCTGACGCTAGCGCCATCGCCATTCCACATCACCAGGATCACTCCGCCCAGCGCCAGAGCGATGCCCACGCCGCGCGCCAGCCCGACCCGCTCGCCGAGCAGCAGCACCGAGAGCAGGGCGGTGATCGGGATCGCCGTCTGCAGGACGATCGAGACGCTCGACGAGGTGGCGTGCGAGAGGCCGATGAACATCAGGCCGAAATGGCAGGCGCCCATCAGCAAACCGATACAGAGGATCGGCAACAGCGGCCGGGGCAACGGCCTGAGCAGCGGCGACAGGATGGCGGCGACGATCAGGAAGCGCGCCGCCGCGTAAAAGATCGGAGCGACCCCGAATTCGGAAAACAGCACCCGGCTGACGATCAGGTTCAAAGCCCAGATCAGGCAGACGGCAGCATAGAGCAGGAGGTCGCGGGGGCGCATGGAAGCTCGGAGGGATGACGCGGACGCGCCGGTAGCGGGGATGGCACACAGGCACCGATCTGCCAATGGGCCTTTCGTTTGCCGGTCGAACTGGCAGGGCGGTGTGCTTGACGCCCTCACCCTAGCCCTCTCCCCAAAGTGGTGAGGGGACGCGAGTTGAACCGGTGGTGCCACACCGCCCCCTCGCCCCTCCTAGGGGAGCGCAATAGCGCCCCCGAGGGGAGAGGGCCGGGGTGAGGGGCAGCCAAGCGCACATCTCGTTCCCACGAGCCGCCGTTGCGCGAGCAGCGCACTCGCCCTACCTCTGGGCGACAACAGGATACTCGCCGATGGATGCTGAAACCTTCGCCCCGCCCAGTGCACCTCCCGCTGGCGTGGCGATCAAGACCGAGATCGTGGTCATCGGCGCCGGGCAGGCGGGGCTGTCCTCGGCCTATCACCTCAGGCAGCGGGGGCTCGAGGCGGGGCGCGGCTTCGTCGTGCTCGACCAGTCGCCGAAGGCGGGAGGCGCCTGGCAGTTCCGCTGGCCGTCGCTGACGCTCAGCACGGTCAACCGAGTGCACGACCTGCCGGGGATGGCGTTCTCCGAGGCGGTCGATACCAGCCACGACGCAGTCGAGGCGGCGGTCGCTGTGCCGCGCTACTTCGCGGCCTACGAGGAGAAGTTCGGGCTCAACGTCTACCGGCCGGTCAAGGTGAAGGTGGTCTGCCAGCGCGGCGAACGGTTCCGGGTCGAGACCGATCGCCAGACGTTTTCGGCCCGCGGCATCATCAACGCCACCGGCACCTGGGAAACCCCATACATCCCCGAATATCCTGGGCGGGACCTGTTCCGGGGGCGGCAGCTCCACACCCGCGACTATCGCACGGCGGCCGAGTTCGCCGGCCAGCATGTGGTGATCGTCGGCGGTGGCATCTCGGCGATCCAGCTGCTCAACGAGATATCCGAGGTGACCAGCACCACCTGGGTGACGCGACGACCGCTGCAGTTCCGCGAAGGGCCGTTCGACCAGGAAGCGGGGCGGGCCGCGGTGAAGCTGGTCGAGGACCGCGTCCGTCAAGGCCTGCCGCCGAACTCGGTGGTTTCCGTTACCGGCTTGCCCCGCTCGCCGCTGATCGAGGCGATGGAGGCGCGCGGCGTGCTGAAGCGGCTGCCCATGTTCAGTGAGATCACCGAGACCGGGGTGCGCTGGGAGGATGGCACGACGCAGCGCGCCGACGTGATCCTCTGGTGCACCGGGTTCCGCTCATCGCTCGACCATCTGGCGCCACTGCTGCTGCGCGAGCCATCGGGCGGCATCCTGATGGGCGGCCGGCTGGCGACAGAGGTGGTGAAGGACCCCCGTATTCACCTCGTCGGCTACGGCCCGTCGGCCTCGACCATTGGCGCCAACCGGGCCGGCGCGGTGGCGGCGAGCGAGGTTATGGCGACGTTGGGGATTAGTTGACGCGCCGGACATCCAATGACCGCCCTAACGCAAACGAAAGGGCGCGCCGAAGCGCGCCCTAGTTGGTCCGCCGACTTTTTCGGCTCCGGCCTTACTTGGCGCAGATACCGGGGTCCTCGAGGGTGCAGAGGTCGAGGCCGGTGAACTTCGGATCCTCGACGGTTTCGCCCTTGATCAGGCTGATCAGGATATCGGGCGCCTCGTTGCCCATCTGGTACGGCCGCTGGCCGATCTGGAAGTGGCTGCGGCCCTCACGGAACGCCTGGGTCTGCGGCGGCAGCGTATCGCCGGCGATGATCACCAGATCCTTGGACTTCAGCCGATCCATGACCTGGTCGGTGTTCTGGGCGTAGGCCTGCGGGCCGAACTGGGCCCAGCCGCCGACGAGAACGAAGGCATCGAGGTCAGGCTGCGCGGTGAAGACGTCGGCCATCTGCTGGTTGGCAGTGGGGATGTCGTCATTAGTGTAGGTCGGGCAGCCATCGGCTTCGGTCCAGCCGTTGGTGTTGTTGAGCTTTTCGGTGCCCTTGGCGCCGGCAATGGTGTCGCGGAAACCCGCGGCGCGCTCATTGATGTTGGCCGCGGCGACGTTGCCGAGCTGCAGGCAGACGGTGCCGCCTTCCGGCTTGAGCTTCTTCAGCTCGGTCGCCATGCCGACACCCATGTCGTAGTTGTTGGTGCCGAAATAGGTCTTGCGCAGCGCCTTGTCCTCGGGGAGCAGGTCTGCGTCGACGGTGATGATCGGCATGGTCGGCGCGGCGGCCTTCAGCATGTTGGCCATGGCCGGGGCATTGGACGGCGAGATGGCGATGCCGGCGACGCCCTTGCTGATCAGATCCTGCACGATCTGCACTTCGCCGGCTTCGTCCGAGCTCAGTGCCGGGCCGGTGTAAAGGCAGGTATATTCGCTGTCGGCGTGTGCCGTGTTCCAGTCGGCACAGCCCTGGCCCATCACCGTGAAGAACGGGTTGTCGAGGCCTTTGACGACGACGGCGAGGATTTTCTTGTCCTGCGCCATGGCGCTGCCCGCGAGCGCGACGGCAATGGCCGCGCCGGCAAGCACAAACGTAGTCTTACGCATAGTCTTCCTCCCTCGGGTTCAGTCTCGGCCTGCTTGGCGCAGGCCCTCGGTCGATCCCGACTAACGTACCTCAACGGCGAGAGGTCCCTAGCCGCCCGCTGATACGTTTGCCGTCTCGATGAGCTCCTCAATCGTTGCGCGAGCCTTCTCACAAGCCGTTGCCGGCCGCGGTGCTTCGCGTGTCGAGGCGGATACTGAGACGGCTCGTGACAATAGTCAATCGGGCTGATGCACGTGCACATTCAAGCGCATCAAGTTGTCAGATACGTAGACAAAGACGTTGGAAAGACTGGATAAACAGCAACCTTCCTGACGTTTTTTGCGAGTGCGCGATGGATGCTCGAAGTCGATTGACGCTTGACGCGGCATCCCGCATAGATTTGCCCGCGACATCTAGCGGAGGGCGAAGCCTTCCAGCCTTGGGAGGGGCAACGATGGCGGTTCTCGAGCTGGCGAACATCGCCAAGCACTACGGTGCTATCACCGCGCTGACCGATATTTCATTGACACTGAATGCAGGCGAAGTGGTCGGTCTGGTAGGCGACAACGGCGCCGGCAAGACGACGCTGGTGAAGATCATTGCTGGCAACTTCCACCCGTCTGAAGGCAGCATCAGCCTCGACGGACACGTGGTGCAGTTGCATGGCCCCAAGGACGCGCGTTCCAAGGGGATCGAGATCGTCTACCAGGACCTGGCGCTGGCCGATAACCTCACGGCGGCGGCCAACATCTTCCTTGGCCGCGAGCTCACCACCATTGCGCGCACCCCGCAGGAAGCCGAGTTGCCGTTCAGCAAGCGGCGCCGTGGCTGGCGGTTGTTCATGCCCGAAATCCTCGACTACGGCGCGATGTACAAGAAGGCAGGCGAGCTGTTCGCCGAGCTGAAATCGGAGACGCGGCCGCGCGACCTGGTGCGGCGCATGTCGGGCGGCCAGCGCCAGGCAGTGGCGATTGCGCGGACGCGGCTGTCCAACCCCAAGATCGTGCTGATGGACGAGCCGACCGCGGCGATCAGCGTGCGGCAGGTGGCCGAGGTGCTGAACCTGATCCGCCGGCTCAAGGAGCAGGGCATCGCGGTGGTGCTGATCAGCCACCGTATCCCTGATGTGTTCGCCGTATGCGACCGGCTGGTGGTGCTGCGGCGTGGCCGCAAGGTCGCCGACAAGCGGGTCGCCGATTCCTCGCCCGAGGAAGTGACCGGGCTGATCACCGGCGCGTTGCAGAGCGCTTGAGGAGCTTGCCGAAATGACCACCGACACCTCGCTCAAGGACGCCATCGACCAGCAGACGCATCGCGGCTTCCTGGCGTGGCTGATCAGCCGGCAGATCTTCTGGATCCTGTTGGCCGTGATCATCGCCATCGTCGCGATGATGCTCTTGACCAAGACCTTCGCGACGCCGCAGAACCTGTTCAACGTCACCCGCAACTTCGCCTTCGTCGGCATTGTCGGGCTGGGGATGACGGCGGTGATCATCACCGGCGGCATCGACCTGTCGGTCGGCGCCACGGTGCTGATCTCGGCGATGACCACCACCATCATCATGCATGCGGGCCTGCCGATCACGCTGGCGATTCCGGCCTCGATCGCCGCGTCGCTGCTGGTCGGCCTGATCAATGGCGTATTGATCGCCATCGTCGGCATGCCGGCGTTCGTCGTGACACTCGGCATGATGTCGATCGCCCGCTCGATCGGCATGGTGATGTCGAACAACGCGCTGATCTACGAGTTCGGGCCGGACCAGGCGATCCTGTTCAGCATCGGCGGCGGCTCGGTGGTGGTCGGGGGCCTGCCGATCCCCAACCCACTGATCGTCATGGTGGTGCTGGCGCTGATCACCGGCTTTGCGCTGCGCTGGACCCGCTGGGGCCGGCATCTCTACGCCATTGGCGGCAATGAGAAGGCGGCGATCCTGACCGGTGTGCCGGTGAAGGCAGTGAAGATCTCGGTCTATATGTTCGTGGCATTCTGCGCCGGCCTTACCGGGTTCCTGCAGACCGGCTGGCTCGGCTCGGTCACCACCGGGTTCGGCACCGGGCTCGAACTCACGGTTATCGCCGCGACCGTCATCGGCGGGGCCAGCCTCGCCGGCGGCACCGGTACGGCGCTGGGCGCCGTGGTCGGCGCGGCGCTCATCGAGATCATCCGCAACAGCCTGACGCTGCTCGGCATCAGTACGTTCTGGCAGGGTACGTTCGTCGGCTCGTTCATTATTCTGGCCGTGGCGTCCAACCTGCTGCGCAACAAGGAAACCGGGGAGTAGCCCCGACGACGAATTCCCGCCGGCGGACGCGCCGGCGGGATGGCACCTTTTCTCTCTTGGTGCCGGGTTGAGATACGTACCTCAGCTTCGACGGAAGCCGACGCGACCCCGGAGCGCTTTCAGGAAGAGTTGTGAGACTTTTCCGGTTTGAAAGCCCGACGAAGTCAAAGACTCTGGGGACGGGAGGACGGGGTACGGGACGAAACCAACAGCGCCGCCATGTGGCGGCCAGGGAGGAATGATGAAGAGCCTAGTCAGTATCGCGGTTCTCGTGACCGCCGGTGTCATGCTCGTCGGCGGCGCCGTCGCGCAGGAGAAAAAGCAGCTCGCCTTCGTGGTGAACGCCTCGTCCGACTTCTGGAAGCTGGCGGAAGCCGGGGTGAAGAAGGCGCAGGCCGAGCTGCCCAACTATGAACTGCAGTTCCGCTACCCCGCGCAGGGCACCGCCGCGCTGCAGAATGCGCTGATGGACGACCTCGTCGCCGCCGGCACCGATGCGATCATGATCTCGTCGGCCGACCCGAAGAACTCGATCGACGCGTTCAACCGCATCGCGGCGCAGGTGCCGCTGTTCACCACCGACTCCGACGCCCCGGCGTCGAACCGTCTCGCCTATCTCGGCTCGTCCAACACGCTGGCCGGCGTGCAGGCGGGCGAGGAGATGGTCAAGGCCATGGCCGGCAAGGAAGGCAAGTGCATGGGCTTTGTCGGCTTCCTCGGCGCCGATAATGCTGTCGAACGCATCGCCGGCTTCCGCCAGGCGATCGAAGGCAAGGGGATCGAGCTGGTCGACGTGCGCGGCGACGATGTGGACTTCACCAAGGCCCGCACCAATGTCGACGACGTGCTGGTGGCCAACCCCGAGATCAACTGCATGGTCGGGTTCTATTCATATAACCCGCCCAAGATCTACGAGGCGCTGCAGGCCGCCGGCAAGCTCGGCGCTATCACCGTGGTGGCGTTCGACGAAGATCCGGTGACGCTGGGTGCGGTGAAGGAAGGCTCGTTCGCCGCCACCATCGTGCAGCAGCCGTTCGAGTGGGGCTACCAGGGCATGAAGCTGATGGCCGCCTATCTCGAAGGCGACAAGTCGGGCATCCCCGAGGACAAGCTGATCATCGTGCCGACCGCGGTGATCAACAAGGACAATGTCGACGCCTTCTCGGCCGACCTCAAGGCCAAGATCAACGGCGGCTGACATCAAGAGGCGGCAGACGGCCAGTGGCCGTCTCCGCGGGCTCGGCGCGGACGGCAGGGGGCTGTCGTCTGCGCTGCGTAGTGCTAGCGTTCGGACGGGAACGCGCGGGGAGGTGGAATGCTCGACAGCCGCGATCAAGAAGCGCCCGCGCGGCCCTTCCTGAAGCTCACCAGCGTTCGCAAAACCTATCCGGGCGTGGTGGCGCTCGCCGGCTTCGACATGCTGGTGCGGCCTGGCGAGGTGATCGGCCTCGTCGGCGAGAACGGCGCCGGCAAATCGACATTGATGAAGATCCTCGGCGGGGTCACGGCGCCCGACAGCGGCACCATCGAGATCGATGGCGCGCCTTATGCGGGGCTCAGCGTCGGCGGTTCGATGAAGGCCGGCATTGCCTTCGTCCACCAGGAACTCAACCTGTTCGACAATCTCGATGTGGCGGCCAACGTCTATATCGGGCGCGAGCCGCGGCGCGGCGGGGTGCTGAACCTCGTCGACGAAAAGCAGATGCGCGCCGATGTGCTGCCCTACCTGAAGCGGCTCGGCGCCAATTTCGGGCCCAACACGCCGGTGGCGAAACTGTCGCTGGCGCAGCAGCAGATGGTGGAGATCGCCAAGGCGCTGTCGGTGAACGCACGCCTCGTCATCCTCGATGAGCCGACCTCGTCGCTGCCACTGGCCGAGACCGACAAGCTGCTCGAGGTGATCGCCGGGCTGAGGGCCGAGGGCATCGCGGTAATCTTCATTTCGCACCGGCTGCACGAAATCGAGCGCGCATGCGACCGGGTTCTGGTGCTGCGCGATGGGGTGCTGGTGGGGGAGTTGCCCAAGGCGGAGATCGACCACGACCGCATGGTCAAGCTGATGATCGGCCGCGACCTCAAGGTGGCCTATGCGGCGCCCAAGCTCGGCAAAGGTGAGGTGGTGCTCGCCGCGAGCGGCATCCGTACCGCCGCTTACCCGACCCGCGATGTCGGGCTGGAGCTGCATGCGGGCGAGATCCTGGGGCTGGCGGGGCTGGTTGGCTCCGGCCGCACCGAACTGGCGCGGGTGCTGTTCGGCGTCGACCCGCTTTATGCGGGGCGAGTTACGCTCAACGGCGAGCCGGTGACGCTGCGCAATGCCTCGGACGCGGTGGCGCGGGGGATCTTCCTCGTGCCGGAGGATCGGAAGGGGGAGGGCATCCTGCTCGACCTGCCGATCTCGGAGAATATCAGCCTGCCCGATCTCGACGCCTATGCGCGCAGCGGGCTGGTATCACCGGCGCTGGAGCGGGTGCAGGCGGAGCGCAGCCGGGCCGAACTTGGCATCAAGGCGCCGACAGTGACGACCCGGACGGGGAGCCTGTCGGGGGGTAACCAGCAGAAGGTGGTGCTGGCCAAGTGGCTGGCGATGCAGCCCAAGGTGCTGATCTTCGACGAGCCGACGCGCGGCATCGATGTCGGGGCCAAGGCGGAAATCTACCGGCTGATGCGCGGGCTCGCCGATGCGGGCGTCGCCGTGCTGATGATCTCGTCGGACATGGAAGAAGTGATCGGGGTGTCGGATCGTATCGCGGTGATGCACGAGGGCCGGATCTCCGGGCAGCTCGGGCGCGCCGAGTTCAGCGAAGAAAATGTGCTGCGGCTGGCGGTGGGCAAGAAGCTGGCGAAGGCCGGGTGAGGGGAAACGGATGAACAAGAAGGATCTGGGCCTGCTCGCCCTCATCGTCGTCGTCGGGTTCGTGGTGTATCTCCGCAACCCCGCCTTTCTCGGCCCGCAGAACCTTGCCAATACCGCCAACCTGATCGGCCTGTTCGGGCTGTTCGCCATCGGGCAGGGCTTTGTCATCATCACCGGCGGCATCGAGCTCAGCGCCGGCTCGATGATCGCGCTGCTCGGCGTGCTGTTCGTCGACCTCGTCGGCGCCAAGGGCGTGCCGTGGCCGATCGCTTTCGCGATCGTCATGGTGCTCGGGCTGGCGCTGGGGCTGGCGCATGGCCTCTTGATCACCAAGCTGAAGATGCAACCGTTCGTCGTGACGCTCTGCGGCCTTTTGATCTATCGCGGCGTGGCGCGCGGCTACACCGCCGACGCGACCGCCGGCTTTCCGTTCGGCAGCGACTACCCGGGCCTCGATTTCTTCGTCGCCCGCATCGGCGGCATTCCGGTGTCGGTCTATGTGCTGGCAGTGGTGGCGGTGATCGCCTGGTTCACGCTGCACCGCTCGGTGTTCGGCCGCTACCTCTTCGCCATCGGCAAGAACGAGGAGGCGGCGCGCTTTTCGGGCATCCGCACCGATGTGGTGGTCACCTCGGCCTATGTGATCTGTGCCGGGCTGACGGCGTTGGCGGCGATCTTTTTCGCCATGTACACGCGCTCGGTGCAGCCCTCATCGCAGGGCAATTTCTACGAGCTCTATGCCATCGCCGCGGCGGTGCTCGGTGGCTTCTCGCTGCGCGGCGGCGAGGGGTCGATCGTCGGGGTGATCCTCGGCACCATCCTGTTGCAGGAGCTGCAGAACCTGGTGAACCTCCTCGGCATTCCCTCCTCGCTCAATTTCGCGGTGATGGGTGGGGTGATCCTCGTGGGCGTGCTGGTCGACCAGCAATGGGGGCTGTTTCGGGCGCGCCGGCGCATCGCCGAGGCAGCGCGCAGCAGTGAGGAGTTAGCGCCGAAGCCGGGGGAGTGAGGCGCGTTCGACCTCCACGTGGGAGGCGCAATCGGGATTCCCTCCCCCGCAAGCGGGAGAGGGACGCCGACTGCACCGGTCGGGTTCGCCGCAGCTACCCCTCAACCCGCTCCATCAACCCTTCCTGCCGAATATCTACATACTGCCCGGCGAGGTCGTCGGCGACGCCGCTGGCCAGCCAGGCGATGACCCGGGCCGGGCGCTCGGGCGGCTGCAGGTTCTCGCGCGGCACGTCGGAGATCTGGTTGATCTTGGCCGCGCGGATTGCAGCCTGCATGTCGGTATCGACGAGGCCGGGCGCGAAGGCGAAGCCGCGGAGGCCGATCTCGGCGCCCTCGAGTTCGATCGAGCGGGTCAGCATCATGAGCGCCGCCTTGCCGGCGCAATAAGCCGACCAGCCCGACATGGCGTGGTTGGCGGCGCCGCTCACCACGTTGACGACCCGGCCCGCTTTAAGGTTGGGCCACAGAGCCGCGACCAGCGCGGCGGGGCCGCTGACATTGACGGTCAGCGAGCGGTCGAAGGCCAGCGGGTCGAGCGCGCTGAGCTTGGCCATCGGGGCAATGGTCGCGGCATTGTTGACGAGGATGTCGATACGGCCATGGAGCGCCAGCGCCGCGGCGGCGCGCTCCGGAATGGCAGCGAGGTCGCCGACATCGAGGACGAACTCGCTGGCCTTGCCGCCCTTGGCGATAACCGCCGCGACGATCTCGGCACAGTCGCCGGCCTTGCGGCCGGAGGCGATGACCGTGGCGCCGAGCTCGGCCAGCGCCAGCACAATGGCGGCGCCGAGGCCGGCACGCGCGCCGGTGACCAGCGCGACTTTTCCGTCGAGGGATGCGCTCATTTCGTCGGGCCTCGCTCGGCTGCGGCGCGGACCGAGTCCGCACTGGGCGTCGAGGCATAGGCCTGGAAGCCGCCGGTGATGTTGATCAGCTCGCCGGTGACGAAGCTGGTGTCGGGGCCCATCAGCCAGCTGACGCCGCCGGCCACGTCCTCTGGAGTGCACCAGCGATGCAGCGGGATGGTGGCGACCACGTCGGCTTCGAAATCGTCCCAGCTCTTGCCGAGCTTTTCCGCCTTGGCGCGGAAGGCCTTCTCCATGCCGGTGCCGGGGCCGACATGGCCCGGGGCGATGGCGTTCACCCGCACGCCGCTCGAGGCCATCTCGATCGCAAGGCACTGGGTCAGGCCCCAGATGGCGTTCTTGGACGAGAGGTAGGCGGACGAGAACGGGTTGCCGAAGCCGAGCTTGGTGATGATGTTGACGATCTGGCCGCTCCGCTGCGCTGCCATGATGCGGGCCGCCTCGCGCGACATCAGGAAGGTGCCGCGGGTGTTCACCGAAAAAATCCGGTCCCAATCCTCGACGGCGGTTTCCACCACCAGCGCCTGCATGTGGATGCCGGCATTGTTGACGACGCCGAACAACCCGCCATGGCGCGCCGCCACGGCTTTGACCCCTGAGATCACCGAGGCCTCGTTGCCGATGTCGATCAGCTCGAACTCGCAGCCGATGGCGGCGGCGGCGCTTTCGGCGACGGCGCGGTCGCGGTCGGCGATCACCACGGTATGGCCGTCGGCATGGAGGCGTTTGGCGATGGCGCGACCGATGCCGCCGCCTCCGCCGGTGACGATGATAGCTCCAGAACTCACGGGGCACTCCAGGCGCGGAACAGGTCGCGCAGTTTCACGGTCTCGGTCAGCACGTCATCGTGCAGCGTATCGAAATAGCCCTGGTGGACGATCTCGGCAGCTAGCCATCCGTCGTAGCCGGCGTCGCGCAGCGTTGCGAACAGCGCCGGGAAGTTGAGCGTCCCCTGGTCGAGCTTGGCCTGCAGAGCGCCCGGCCGGGCCTGGCGCAGATGCACATGGCCGGCCCAGCGGGTGAGCACGTCGATCTCATCCTGGCGATAGCCGGAGACGGCGAAATGCGCGTAGTCGAGCGCCAGCTTCACCCCGGGCGCGCGCTCGCAAAGCTCGGCAGTGATGGCGGGGCTTTCGAGGTAGGAATGGACGTGCGGTTCGACGCAGAGGGTGACGCCGATGTTGGCCGCGAGATCGAGCAGCGGCTTCAGCGACTCGACGGTTTCGGTGAGCGCCTGGGCGCGGCTCTGCGCGCCGTTGATCACCCCGGGGAGGATGAACACTGTTGGCGAGCCGGCGGCAGCGCAGAATTTCAGCACAGCGGTGAAATCGGCGGTATTGGCGGCGCGGTTGGCGGGGTCGGCGAGGTTGCGGTCGGCAACGGAGTTGCCGAACAGGTGGTAGAGGTTGGCGACCGGCAGCGGCAGGCGCTTTCGCACCTCGTCGGCATAGACTTCGGGCGCTGCCAGCAGCCGCGTGCGATCGAGGGCGGAGCGGTAGAAATAACCGACATCGAGCCCTTCCATGCCGAGCACCTTGGCCAGGCCGCCGACCTCGTCGAGCGTCAGTTCGGGGAAGGACCAGCTGGTGACGCTGAGCTTCACAGCACGTCCTCCAAGCGCCCCGATCTCGCCGAGCGGTACATGGCGTCGAGCAGCACGCTCGAGCGCATGCCAACCGCGCCATCGGCGGGGTTCGGCACCTGCTTACCGCGCGCCAGGTCGACCAGCAGGGTAATCGGCGCCACCTGCTCATAGGCGCCGGCATCCGGGCCGAGATCGGCGATGTGGGTCTTGCCGTCGTGGCGGATCACCTCGACCCGGGCCCGTTCGATATCGAACAGCATCATGCCCTCGGTGCCGAAGATGCGGATATCGATCTGGTAGCCGCGCGACTTGGGCACGGTGGCCGAGCCAGAGAGCGCCATGGTGGCGCCATTGGCGAACTCGACCACGGCGGCGTCGTAGAAATCGACGCCGGCGGGGGAGAGGCCGGTCTTCGCGAACACCTTGGCCGGGTCGAGATCGACGATGCGGAACAGCGCACCGAGCCCGTGGGTCAGCTGGCCCCAGCCATAGCCACCGGATTTCTTCGGGTCGGCCCAGGTGGAAACCGGTGGACGGAACAGGTGGTCCTTGGTCTCGACCATCGGCTCGCCGCCGAACAGGTCGGCCAGCGCCGAGGCCATCTGCGCCACGACGTGGCGGACTTCGCCGACCCAGCCATCCTTCACCAGCTGATGCGCGGTCTCGACGATCGGCCGGAAGTTCCAGCCATAGGGCAGGATGATCTGGGTGTTATTCGCATTGGCGGTGGCCAGCAGAGCGCGGGCATCGGCGGCGCTGGTCGCCATCGGTTTTTCGATCAGCGTCGGCAGGCCACGCGACAGCGCCAGTTGGGCGTGCTCGGCGTGAAGGATGTGCGGCGAGGCGACGACCACGCCATGCAGCGTTTCCTTTGCCAACATCTCTGCCGCATCGAAATACGGCTTCACACCGGGAAAGCTCGCGACGACCTTTTCCATGCCATCGGCATCGGGGCGGTTCACCGCGACGATTTCGACATTGGGGTTGGCGCGTAACGCCGGGATGTGGCTGAGGGTCGCCCACCAGCCGGCGCCGATGACGCCGATATTGACCTTGTCGCTCAAACTGTCCTCCCAGGGATCGGCGCTTATGCGCTCTTGCCCAGATAGTCGTGGATGATCTCGCCGGTGACGAGAGTGAAATCGGCGCGCCAGTAGAAGGCTTCGAGCGGCTCGACCACCGGCAGGCGAAACACCGGCGCCTGGGCGTTGGGGCGCAATTCGACCGTCGCGGGCCCACGCCAGCATTCGTGCACCTTCACGTCGGTGAGTTTGCGCGAGGTGATCTGGCGGATCGCCGGGGTGCCGTCGATGTGGTTGACGGCCTTCAGATTGAGATTGGTGCCGTAGTCGAAATGCGCCTTCATCAGCGCCGGGTCGACCGGCTGCTGCTTGTAGGGCGTGGTGACGGTGATGACGTCGATGCCGTTGCGCTCGACCCCGCCAACCATCAGGTCGCCACGGAATTCGAGGAACGGGTTGGCGAGCTTCTTGGGCTGGCCATGCACCTCGCGGCCATGCGCCACGCCGCCATCCGAGGCAAGGAACAGGTAGGGGGAGTAAGCACCGGAGCGGCCGTTCGGGAGTTTTGCGCCGAACATCACGTTGGCCTCGTGATAGGGGCCGATCCAGCTGGTATCGTTCATCTTGTAGATGTGGACGCAGACCACATCGCCGGTGGCTTCGACCGGCGGCGGGGCGAGGAACTGCATCGCCTTGGGGTCGGTGCGCCAGAACACCGTCAGCACTTCGGCATTGCGGAAGGTGAAGGGGAAGGGCGGGATGAACGGCGCATCCCACGGGGTGGAGAAGCCGCCGGCGAGAATGTCGGCTTCGGTGACCTTGTCGAGGCCCCAGCGTCTTTCGGTCATTCGTCCTTCGCCTTCATCGCAGCCTCGGTGGATTGCAGCACATGGTCCATGTGGGTGATCATCGCCTGCCGTGCCGCCGCAGCATCGCGCCGCCGGATCCCTTCGACAATGATGCGATGGTCGGCAATCGAGGTCGAAATCACGTTGGAGGTTTCCGACGCGGTCTTCCTGAATTCCTGGCCGAGCACGTTGAGGCTCTGGGCGGCGCGCGACAGGAACTCGTTGCCGGCGAGCTCGCCGAGCCGACGGTGGAAGGCGGTATCGACGTCGCGATAGCGCGCCGGCTCGAGCTTGGCCGCTTCCTGCGCCGCGATCAGCGCATCGAGTTCGTCGAAGGCTGTTTCGTCGCCGCGCGTGGCGGCGAGCGCTGCGATCTCGCCCTCGATCAGCCGGCGGGCTTCGTAGAGCTTTTCGACCTCGGCAGCGCGCAGGGTGAGGAAGAAGGCCAGCGGCGCCAGGAGGTCCGAGGCTTCGAGCCGCGAGACGAAGACCCCGCCGCCATGCCGCACCTCGATGACCCCCAGCACGGCAAGAGCGCGCAAAGCTTCGCGCAGGGTGGGGCGGGAAACGTCGAAGGTTTCGGCGAGCTTCCGCTCGGGCGGCAACTGGTCGCCGGGCTTCAGGTTGCCTGTGGTGACGAGGCCGAGCAGGCGCGCCACCAGCATCTCGGTCAGGCCGGAACGGCGCAACGGCACTTCGCCGCTGAGATCACTGATCGGCACTGTCTATGCTCCCCGCTGCGGCTTGGCTCGCCGTCTCTCGCGCAAGTGGCCAAGTGGTCTGACCACTTCTTGACCTAGCAGCGCCCTCGGTGCTAGTCAACGCCAGGCAAGGACGAGCCCGGACAACGGGCCGGCAATAAGCTGGGTTTTGATTTTGTCGCGCTTTCGAGCCGGAAAAGTCTGCAACTTTTCCTGAAAGCGTTCTGGGGGAGGATGCCGCATGCGCGTGGGCCAGATTACCAGCCACGTGATCCGCTATGCCGACACCAACGACCACGGCAACCTGCGCCAGACGGTGCTGGTGAAGGTCGAGACGGTGGATGGCGCGGTCGGCTGGGGCGAGGGCATCGCCATGTGGCCTGAGGCCTGCTGGGCGACCAAGACCTTGATCGATACCGGCTTCGGGCCGCTGCTCACCGCTGCGGGTGAGATCAGCATCGCGGAGGCCTGGGAGAAGATGCGGGCGCATGCCTGGTGGTACGGCGAAGGCGGCATTGCCTGCTTCGCCTATTCGGCGCTCGACATGGCGCTGTGGGATATCGAGGGCAAGCTCCAGGGCAAGCCGCTCTATGAGCTCTTGGGCGGCAAGGCGCATGAGAGCCTGCCGGCCTATTCCTCCAGCCACGTCAACAAGGCGACGCGGGCGCTGTGCGTCGAGGAGATCGTCGGCTACCAGGCCGAGGGCTACCGCGGCGCCAAGCTCGGCTTCGGCAAGCGCGGCCTCTCCAATATCGGGCAGGACCCGGACAATGACGTCGCCTTCGTGCGCGAGTTGCGGGAGGCGTTGGGGCCGGATTTCGAGATCATCGTCGATATCGGCAACGGGGTGAAATGGGACCGCGACACCGGCATCGCGACGACGCGGCGGATGGCCGAGTACGAGATCGGCTGGATCGAGGAGCCGTTCTATCCGACCCGCGTCGATGACTATCGGGCGCTGAAGGCGGCGCTGCCCAACATGCCCGTTGGTACCGGCGAGCGCGAGTTCACGGTGACCGGCTACCAGCGGCTGATCGAAACCGGCACGGTCGACGTGCTCGGGGTCGACCCGTCGCGGGCCGAGGGGGTCACGGGGTTCTCGAAGATCGACGCGCTGTGTGGTGCGGCCGGGATCACCATCAACGCCCATGCCTGGAGCACGGCGATCCTCAGCGCGGCCAGCCTCCACCTGTCGCTAGCCTCGCCCAATGCGCGGCTGTTCGAGTTCAAGCCGATCCCGGTGGTGGTGCAGACCGACCTGGTCGACGAACCGATCCGCCAGCGCGGTGGACGGGCTTATGCCCCGACGCGTCCGGGGCTCGGGATCGAGGTGGATGAGGCGGTGGTGAAGGCGTTGAGCCTTGGGTAGCAGGCACCGGCAGTGGAGGGATGTGCCTTCTCCCCTTGAGGGAGAAGGCACCCGAAGGGCGGATGAGGGGTATCTCTCCGCGTACTGGATCGCTCCTCGCTACGCTCGAAGCGCGCTACACTTCGTTGCGCGTACCCCTCATCCGGCGCTGCGCGCCACCTTCTCCCTCAAGGGGAGAAGGCAGGCCGGCGCGTGTGGCGGAGGGGAGCTAGAGCTAAATCTCCAAAATCCGCCGAACCTCTCCCGCCAGCGCCAAACCGAGCGTCTCATGCGCGCCGGCATCGAGGTGGATGCCGTCGTCGTCGCTGGAGTTGATGACGCTGCCGGCGTCAAAAAAGTGCACGCCGTAGGCCGTGGCGACGCGGGCGTATTCGGCGGCGAACTTCTGCGACTTGGCGCTGCCGCCGTCGAACATTTCGGTGAGCCAGGTGAGCCTGGCCAAGGGAGCGGGCGAGACCAGCAGCACTTCGGGGGCGAGGCCCTCGGGACCGGCAGTGGAGCGGCGCACCAGGTCGGCGAGCTTGCCGGCGCCATCGGCGATATCGCCGGCAGTCATCGACAGCCGGGCCTTCAGGTCGTTGGAGCCCAGCATGATGATCACCAGGTCGAGCGGCATATGGGTGATCAGCGACACCGGCAGGTAGCGCTCGCCATTGCGGATCTCGCCTTCGATCGGATCGTCGACGCAGGTGGTGCGGCCGTTGAGCCCCTCTTCGAAGACGGTTACGCCGGCGCCAAGCGCCGCCTGCATGATGCGGGGCCAGCGCTGAGTGACGCCGAAGCGGCCGCCGGCGCCACGGTACGGCTGGGGCACGGCGCCCCAGGTGTTCGAGTCTCCATAAGCCAGCACCGACAGCGGTGCGGACGCCTGATCTGCCATTCGATCCTCCATTTTTATCGAGGCGTACGGTCCGAGGTGGGGATCGGTCAACGAATAATTGGTCTGACCAAATAGCCAGAACTGGCTTGCGCCCGAAAAACGGACGCGATATGAGCTTGGATAATTGGACTGACCAATTGTCCAATACAAGGGAGAGAGAACATGCGACTGAAGAGTCTGCGCCTGGCTGCGATCGCCGGGCTGACGGCGGCCCTTATGTCGGGCGCCGCCTTCGCCGAGGATTTCCACGGCTTCGATCCGACCAGTTTCGACGGCAACATGGTGAGCGCCGAGCAGCTCGCCGCAATGGTGGTCGACGCGATCGCCGCCAATGCGCCGCGCAACGGCCAGAAGCTGACCATCGGCTTTGCCAACCTGCAGCGCGACATCTCGTTCTGCCTCAAGGTGGAGCAGGGCATCGTCGCCAATGCCGAGGCCGCGGGCATCGACCTGCAGATCGTCGACAACCGGCTCGACGGCGCCACGGCGCTGGCCAATGCCGAGAGCTTCCTGCAGCGCAATGTCGACTTCGTCATCGAATTCCAGACCGATGCGAATTTCGGCGCGACCATCATGCAGAAGATGAACGAGGCCAACACCAAGGTCATTGCCATCGACATCCCGATGCCGGGGGCGACCTTCTTTGGCGCCAACAACCCGAAGTCGGGCTTCATGGGCGGCGCCTATCTCGGCCAGGCGGCGATCCAGAAGTTCGGCGCCGACAAGGTGAGGACCGGCTACCTGGTGGTCGGCGAGCTGCCGCAGTCGGGCGCCGTGCCGGCAATGCGCACCAACGGCCAGGTGGCCGGCTTCAAGGGTGCGGTCGGCGAGTTCGCCGATGCGCAGGTCATCAAGATCGACACCAAGAATACGCTCGAAGAGAGCTTCACCCAGATGAACAACGTCATCGGGCGCATTCCCGAGGGCGTGCCGATCATGGTGACGGCGATCAACGACCAGGCCGCCACCGGCATGCTGCGCGCCGTCAAGCAGGCGGGCCGCGAGGCTGACCTGATCGTCGTCGGCATGGGCGCCGACGAGATCCAGACGCTGCTCGATGAGCCGGCCTTCGTCGCCTCGGTGGGCTATTTCCCCGAGCGCTACGGCAACTTCCTCGTGCCGCTGGCGCTGATGGAGCTGGCCGGCAAGGAAGTGCCGGACACCGTGCTGATGACCCACTACATGGTCACCGACGGCAATGTCTGTGAATTCTACAAGGACTTCGCCTGCTCGGCGACGCCCGATGCGATCACCTTCGAGCTGCCCGAGGCCGCCTACAAGGCCCACCTCGAAGAGATCCGCAAGCTCCCCGAGCTGCAGGATTCGCTCAACCTGATCCCGACCAACTGATCCTGACCCCGACCCGGGACGGTGGCACCCGCCATCGTCCCGGTCTTTCCTGGTAGGTTATTGCATGTCCAGCACAGCACGGCTTTCGATGCGCGGCATCGGCAAGTCCTTTGGCGGCGTTCCGGTGCTCAGCAATGTCGAGCTCACGCTCGAAGCCGGCGAGGTCGTCGCCCTGCTCGGCTCCAACGGCGCCGGCAAGTCGACGCTGGTGAAGATTCTCACCGGGCTCTACAGCCGCGATGCCGGGACCGTCGAAGTCGACGGGCAGGCGGTGGTGTTTGGCAAGCCCGCTGACGCGATCGCCGCCGGGGTGAAGCTGCTGCCGCAGGAAATCTCTGTCATGCCCGACCTCAGCGTCGGCGAGAACATCCTGCTCGGCGACCTGCCGATGAAGCCGGGGTTCGGCTTCAAGCATGTCGACTACAAGACCATCCATATCCGCGCCACCGAGCTCCTCGCCCAACTCGGTTTCGAGGCGCTCGATACGCACCAGGACGTCAAGCGCCTGTCGGTGGCGGAACAGCGCATCGTCGAGATCGCGCGCGCCATTGCCGGGCAGGCGCGCATCCTGATCATGGACGAGCCGACCGCCGCGCTGACCGAGCAGGAAGCGGAGCTCTTATTCGCCATCATCCGCCGGCTGAAACAGCAGCGGGTCTCCGTGGTCTATATCTCGCACTACATGAGCGAGGTGTTCGAGATTTCCGATCGCATCGTAGTGCTGCGCGACGGCCGCAACGCCGGCGATTTCGTCACTCGCGACACCAACAAGGCCGAAGTTCTGGCCGCCATGCTCGGCGCCACTGCCGGCGATCTCTATCCGACCGAGGTGCCCCCGCCACCCGGTACCGACGTGCTGAAGGTCGAAGGTTTTGGGGTGCGCGGCAAGATCGCCGATGTGAGCTTTGCGGTGCGCTCGGGCGAGATCCTCGGGATTTTCGGGCTGGTCGGCTCGGGCGTCGAGGTGCTGGGCCGGGCGCTGTATGGCGCGGTGCACAGCGAGCGCAGCGGCCAGGTGACGCTCGACGGGCGGCCCTATCGGCCATCGACGCCGCAGCACGGCAAGGAGGCCGGTATCGGCTTCGTCGCCGCCGAGCGGAAGAAAGAAGGCATCATCGCCGACCTGACGGTGCGCGAGAATATCGCGCTGCCGTTCCAGAACCGCTTCACCCGCGGGCTGTTCGTTTCGACCGAAGCCGAGACCGGCCACGCGCAGAACTGGATCCGCGACCTCGGCATCCGCACCCGCGGGCCGGAACAAAAGCTCAGGACGTTGTCGGGTGGCAACCAGCAGAAGGTGTGCCTCGCCCGCTGGCTGGTCGACGGGGTGAAGCTCTTGATCCTCGAGGAGCCGACGCGCGGCGTCGATATCGGGGCGCGGCGCGAGATCTACGGCAAGCTGCGCGAGCTGACCGCCAAGGGCTACGCGGTGATCATCCTCTCCTCCGATGTCGAGGAAGTCGCCGGCATTTCCGACCGCTCGCTGGTGCTCGACCGCGGGCGCGTCGTCGAACAATTCCCGCGCGGGGTCACTCCCGCTGCGCTGATGGCCGCCACGGCCGAAACCCAAACTGCCTGAAGGATCGCCATGGCCACCACCACCCAGACCGCTGCCGCCGCCCCGTCGCTGAAGCGCCGGTTCATGGAACTGCTCGCCAAGCCCTGGTCGGGCGTCGCCATGCTGCTGGTGTTCTACCTGATCCTGATCGCGGTGTTCTCGATCCTGTCGCCGTTCTTCTTCAACACCCGCAACATGCTGCAGATCGGGCTCAACGTCGCCTATATCGGGCTGATGGCGGCGGCGGGTACGCCGCTGATCATTGCCGGCGGGCTCGACCTGTCGGTGGCGGCGATTGCCGGGCTGACCGGGGTGATGATCTCGCTGCTGGTCGGGCTCGGGGTGCCGGTCTGGGTGGCGGTTGGGCTGGCGCTGGCGCTCGCCGCGGCGATCGGCGTCGCCAACGGGCTGTTCACCACGCGGCTGAAGCTCAACCCGCTGATCACTACGCTGGGCATGATGAGCATCGTTTCGGGCATCGCGCTGGTGCTGACCGGTGGCCTTACCCGGCCGCTGATGATCCCCGGCTTCAACTGGATCGGCAACGAGCGGCTATTCTCGATCCCGATTCCGCTGATCATCATGGTGGTCACTTTCTTCGCGCTCTGGCTGGTGATGACCAAGACCAAGTTCGGCCGCTTCATCTATGCGGCGGGCGGCAATGCCGAAGCATCGCGGCTGATCGGCATTCCGGTCGAGCGCACGGTGATCGTGCTCTACGTCATCTCGGCGTTGGCCGGCGCCGTTGCCGGCACCATCCTCGGCGCCATGCTGGGGGCGGCCGGCCCGAACGCCGCGGGCTCGCAACTGCTCACCGTCATCGCTGCCATCATCCTGGGCGGCACCAGCCTCAATGGCGGGCGCGGCTCGGTGTGGGGCACGCTGCTGGCGGTACTGATTTTGGGTACGCTCAACAATGGCTTGACCCTGCTCAACGTATCGAGCTTCTGGCAGGATGTGACGCGCGGCGTCGTCCTGATGCTCGCGGTGAGTCTGGATCAGTTGCGCAATCGCGCCCTGGGTGAGTGATGATCGCGGTTGAGTCCTATGCGCCTATCGAACGCAGCAGCTCCGTCGCCGAGCAGGTGGCAAAGCGCCTGCTGGAGATGGTGCGGACCAAGGCCCTGAAGCCGGGCGACCAGCTGCCGCCGGAACGCGAACTGGCCACCTATATGCAGGTCAGCCGGCCGAGCCTGCGCGAAGCCTTGCGCGGGCTGCAGATCCTCGGCGTCCTGAAGATGCGGCAGGGTGGCGGCATCTATGTCACCGGGCTCGAGGCCTCGGACCTGCTCGGGCCGCTGCAGTTCCTCATCACGCTGGACAGCAAGAATCTCGGCTCGCTCTATGAGAGCCGGCACATGATCGACGGCTCGATCGCCCGGATGGCCACCGGGCTGATCACTGATGCGCAATTGGCGAAGCTGCATAAGCTGGTCGAGGCGCAGGTGCACCTCACCAACGACTCGCTCGGCTTCCGGCTCGCCGATACCGAGTTCCACGAGACCATCGCGGCGGCGACCGGCAACACCTTCCTCGTCACCATCTCGCACTCGCTCTATGTGCTCGGCATGGAGTACCGGCGGATCGCCGCCGAGACCCCCAATGTGCTGGAGCGCTCGCTGGCCGAACACCGGGTGATCGTCGCGGCGCTCGAGGCGCGCGATGCGGCGGCGGCGGAAGCGGCGATGCAGGCGCACCTGCTGAGCGTCCACCGTTCGACGCTCGAAGTGATGCAGGCCAAGGGCGAGGACTAAGAGCCCGCCTCTACCCCACAGGAGACAACCATGTCCGAGCGCATCGCCTTTCGCATGAAGGTGCATCCCGGCAAGATCGCCGAATACAAGAAACGCCATGACGAGATCTGGCCCGAGCTCAGCCAGGCGCTGCGCGACGCCGGCGTTTCCGACTACTCGATCTGGCACGATCCGGAGACCGACGAGCTGTTCGCGACACTGGTGCGCACTGCCGACCACACGATGGCCGATCTCCCCAGGACCGAGATCAACAAGCGCTGGTGGAAGTTCATGGACGACATCATGGACTATAATGACGACGGCACGCCGCATGTCGTCGAGCTCCGGCAGGTCTTCCACCTCGCCTGATTTCGTTTCCCGACCTCTTGCCGAAACGGCCTCTTTCCATGTCCGACTTCACCATCAAGACCGTGCGCGTTTCGCTCGTTGAGAGCGAGGGGGATGGCGGCGACTATTTCCAGCAGGGGCGCGGCCACTGGCTGATCGATACGCTGATCGCAAACCCAATGTCGGGTTACGAGCAGTACAAGGCGTCGCGCCAATCCTGGGGCATCGGGGTGATGGGCTCGATCGTGGTCGAGATCGAAAGCGAGAGCGGCGTCACCGGCGTCGCCACCGGCTTCGGCGGCCCGCCGGCGGCGTGGCTGGTGGTCAACCACTTCACCCGCTTCCTTGTCGGCGAGGATGCGCGCAACACCTCGAAGATCTGGGACCAGATGTTCCGCGCCTCGATGCCCTATGGCCGCAAGGGCATGCCCATCGCCACCATCTCGGTGGTCGACCTGGCGCTGTGGGACCTCGTCGGCAAGCTCCGCGGCGAGCCGGTCTACAACCTGATCGGCGGCAAGTGCCATGACGAGATCAGCTTTTACTGCACGGGCCCGGCGCCGGATGCGGTGAAGGAACTCGGCTTCTGGGGCGCCAAGGTGCCGCTGCCGCATAGCCATTTCGATGGCGAAGACGGGCTTGTAAAGAACATCGAATTCCTCACAGCGCAGCGCGAGCTGGTGGGGCCGGATTTCCCGCTGATGGTCGATTGCTACATGGCGCTGACCGTGCCCTACGCGATCCGCCTCGCCGAGAAGACCAGACACCTCAACATCTACTGGTGGGAAGAGGTGCTGCACCCCGACGATATCGAGGGGTTCCGGCTCTTGAAGCAGGCGCATCCGACCCTCAAGTGGACGACGGGCGAGCACGAATATACCCGCTACGGTTTCCGGCGGCTGATCGAGGAGCGCACCATCGACGTGCTGCAGCCCGACGTGATGTGGGTGGGTGGGCTGACAGCGCTCCTGCAGATCGCGGCGCAGGCGGCGGCTTACGATATCCCGGTGATTCCGCATGGCTCGGGGCCGTACTCGTACCAGTTCATCGCCAGCCAGCCGGCGCAGTCGCTGTGCGAGTATGTGGCGGCCAGCCCTGACGGGCGCTCGATCCGTCCGATCTTCGGTAAGCTGTTCACCGGCGAAGACCGGCCGCAGAACGGTCGACTAAAGGTCAGTAGCGCGCCGGGCTTCGGTATGGAAATAGCTGATCGCGGTCTGTTAAAGCCGTTCGCCTGAACGGACGTATCATTGTCGCGCGATCGAATAAGAGAGTTTCATGAACCAGATTGATCTCAACGGCCAGGTGGCCGTCATCACCGGCGGTGCGCAGGGCATCGGCTTCGCCATTGCCAAGCGGCTGGTCGCCTCCGGCGCCAAGGTCAGCCTGTGGGACATGAATGCCGACCTGTTGGCGAGCGCCAAGGCCGAACTCGGCGCTGCCGCCTCGACCGTTGCGGTCAACATCACCAATTACGACGCCGTCGCTGCCGCGGTAGCGGAAGTTGAAGGCAAGCTCGGCAAGCTCGACATCCTCGTCCACTCCGCCGGCATCGCCGGCAAGAACGCTCCGCTTGACGAGTATGATCTCGACGAATGGCGCCGGGTAATCGACATCGATCTCAACGGCGCGTTCTACGTCAACCGCGCCGTGCTGCCGGGCATGAAGGCCCGCAATTTCGGCCGCATCGTCAACATCGCCTCGATCGCCGGCAAGGAAGGCAACCCGAATGCTTCGGCCTATGCCGCGGCCAAGGCCGGCGTCATCGGCATGACCAAGGCGGTGGGCAAGGAAGTGGCGAAGTACGATATCGCCATCAACGTCATCACCCCGGCGACCGCCAAGACCCGTATTCTCGACGAGCTGAAGCCCGAGTTCATCGACTACATGCTGAGCCGCATTCCCCGTGGCCGTTTCCTCGAAGTCGAGGAAGCGGCGAACATGGTGGCCTGGCTGGTGTCGAAGGAAAACAGTTTTACGACCGCTTCGGTGTTCGACCTTTCGGGTGGCCGCGCCACCTACTGATCGTCTGGTCGCATCACAGACTGATTGGGGGAAGGCCGCTCAACCGGGCGGCCTTCTGCTTTCTGGTGTGCCCAATTCGGTACATCAAACAGCCGGTGGGTGGGGTGGTGCGGTGATCACCGATGGACCCCGCTCCACCCCCTCCCTCAAGGGTGAGGGGAGCCAACGCGCTTGACTAAGTAACCAGACGGTGAATTATTTCGGGGCGACCCGCTGGAGGATCCCGGGTGGCGTAACACCCGACGAGGACACCCCCAGTGAAGTACGCGATAGTCGGCGTCGGCGGGCGCCATGCCATGTTCCGCAGGGCGATCACCGAGACGCATGCGGAAGGCAACGACTTGGTCGCCCTGTGCGACGTGAACGAGACCCGGCTGGCGCTTTCGGCCGGCAAGATCCCGAGGAAGGGCAACGGCATCGCCACTTACGAGGCGGCCGACTTCGAGCGGATGATCGCCGAGCAGCAGCCCGATACGGTGATTGTCACCACCCCGGATTACCTGCATCACGAGTACATCGTCGCGGCGCTGAAGGCCGGGCGCAACGTGATGACCGAGAAACCGATGACGGTGGATTTGGCAAAGCTGCGCGCCGTGCTGGAAGCGCAGCAGCAGAGCGGCAAGCAGCTCACCGTCACCTTCAACTATCGCTACACGCCGGCCCGCACGCAGCTCAAGGACCTGCTGATGAGTGGCGTCATCGGCGACATCACCGCAGTGGATTTCCGCTGGTATCTCGACCGGGTGCACGGCGCGGACTATTTCCGCCGCTGGCACCGCTACAAGGAGAAATCCGGTGGCCTCCTGGTGCACAAATCCACCCATCATTTCGACCTGATGAACTGGTGGGTTGCCTCGACCCCCAAGACCGTCAGCGCCAATGGCAAGCGGGTGTTCTACACGCCTGAGATGGCGGAGGAGCTCGGGCTCGGAGCGCATGGCGAGCGCTGCCATGACTGTCCGGTGTTCGAGCGGTGCGAATATCGGCTCGACCTTGCCGGCGATCCGGCGCTGCGCGAGCTTTACCTCGATGCCGAGGATGATGACGGGTACCTGCGCGACAAGTGCGTGTTCGCCGACGACATCACCATCGAAGACACCATGCAGGTGCAGGTGAAATACGCCAACGACGTGTTCCTCAACTATACGCTGTGCGCCTACAGCCCGTGGGAAGGGCTGGAGATCAAGTTCCACGGCACCAAGGGTGAACTGACCCACCGGCATGTCGAAGTGCATGGGGTGTTCGGCGGGGTCCGCGACAAGGCGCAGGAAGACGCGATGACGACGACGCTGCATCTCGCCGGCGGGCTGCCGGAGGCGATCGACGTCTGGGCCGGCCACGGCGACCATGGCGGCGCCGACCCGGTGATGCTGGGCTATCTGTTCGAGCCTGAGAGCATGGAGCCGGATCGCTATGCCCGGGCCTCGACGCATAAGGAAGGGGCGTGGTCGATCCTCACCGGGATTGCGGCGAACGCTTCGATTGCATCGGGGCAGACGGTGGATGTGGACCGGATGCTCAAGGAGGCGGCGATCAGTTTGGCGCGGTAGCCGTCCCTAAACCACCAACTCCATTCGATCCGCCGGAAAGCGCGTCAGCATGGCGTGGATCGGCACCCCCTCGGCATCGAGGTCCACGGCGTCCGACACCAGCACCACCGCACCGGGAGCGAGCTTCAGCGCCTGAGCTTCTTCGGTGGTGGCGTGGCGTGCCGAGATGCGGGTGGTGCCGCGCGAATAGTCTTCGATGCCGTAGCGCTTGAGCGCCGCGGTGACGGAGCCCGCTTCGACATAGGCGGCATCGAACCCGGCGAAGCGGGCCTCGGGGAACCAGCCCGTGGCGCGCGCCAATGGCCGCCCGTCGGCGAAGGAGACGGTCTCCTGCCGGATCAATCGCGTTCCCAGCTTCACCGCCAGCGCTTCGGCGAGGCGTGCCGTGGCGCGCTCGATCTTCGATGACAGCAACTGGCTGCTGCGCTGGCGCACCTGCCCGGCGAGGCCCTCGGAGAAGCGGGTGCGGCGGCCGATCGGGTAGCTGAGGCGGCGCGCCTCGGCGACGAAGGTGCCGCGGCCGTGCTCGGCGCGCAGCACGCCTTCCTCTTCCAGCACGGCAAGGGCGCGGCGGACGGTATGGCGGTTGACGCCGAAACGCTCGGCGAGGGTCAGCTCGCCCGCCAGCTTGTCACCGCTTTCGAGCTTGCCGCCGATGATGTCGAGGCGGACGGCGTCGGCGATCTGGCGCCACAGGGCGACGCCTCCGGCCGGGGCGATTTCGGTACGGCTTAAGATTGTCATTGCATCTTCACACGGTCGGCCTATAGCGGGGCGAAACGACATCACTTGTCTATTTTACTATACAAGTTGGAGCAAGAGCCAATGTTTGAGGCGCCCCAGAACAACCCCCGGCAGGAGGCGATGGCGGTGTTGAGCCACGCCACGCCGAAGCGGCTCGGCGAACTCTGGGCCGCCTGGTCCGACAAGCCGGCCTATCACAAGGTGCGCGGCCCGGAGACCGGGCTGGTGATGGTGCGCGGCCGCGCCGGTGGCGGCGGCAACGCCTTCAACCTGGGCGAAGCGACGGTCACCCGCGCCACGGTGCGGCTCGAAAGCGGCGAGGTCGGGCACGCCTATTGCCTCGGTCGCGACGGCGACAAGGCAGTGCAGTCGGCGCTGTTCGATGCGCTGCTGCAGCGCGACGCCGAAGCGGTGGAGGCGCTGGTGCTACAGCCGCTGCGCGCCGAGCAGGCGGCAGCGGATGCCAAACTCCGCGACGAGACAGCGGCCACCAAGGTCGACTTCTTCACCATGGTTCGGGGAGACGATTGATGGACACGACAATCGAAGGCGGCTTCGCCGACCTGGTGCTGGGCGCGCAGACCGTGTTCCGCGCCGTGATGGAGGCGCTGGCCCGTCCGGGCTCGGTGCAGTCCATCGCGTCCGATGCCGCGCCACCGGCGCCGTTGACGCCAGAGCTCGGCGCCGTGGCGCTGACGCTCGTCGACCACGACACACTGGTGTGGCTCGACCCGGTGCTCGCGGCCGATGAGGCAGTGGTGGCCTGGCTGGCGTTCCACTGCGGCGCGCCGCTGACCGCCGATAGCGGCGCGGCGGCGTTCGCGCTGGTCAGCGACGCGGCGCTGCTGCCGGCGCTCGACGGCTTTGGGCAGGGCACCGACGAGTATCCGGACCGCTCGACCACTGTGGTGCTGGCGGCCGGCTCCGTCGTCCGGCCCGTGACCCTCAGGGGCCCCGGTATCAAGGACCAGTTCAGCGCCGAGCTGCCGCTGCCGGGTGGCGATTTCATCGAGCAGTGGGCCGAGAACCGCGCCCGGTTCCCCAGGGGCGTCGACCTGCTGCTGGTTCGTGACGGCACGGTTGTCGGCCTGCCGCGCACCACTCGTATCTCGGAGGCTTGAGCCATGTATGTTGCCGTCAAAGGCGGCGAGGCCGCCATTGCCAATGCCCACCGGCTGCTCGCCGATCGCCGTCGCGGCGATCGCTCGGTGCCGGCGCTGCGCCTCGACCAGATCATCGAACAGCTCGGCCTCGCGGTCGATCGCGCCATGGGCGAGGGTTCGCTCTATGACCGCGAGCTGGCGGCGCTCGCCATCGTCCAGTCGCGTGGCGACCTGATCGAGGCGATCTTCCTGGTCCGCGCCTATCGCACCACATTGCCGCGCTTCGGCTATTCGAAGCCGATCGACACTGCTGCGATGAAGATCGAGCGCCGCGTCTCGGCGACGTTCAAGGATCTGCCGGGTGGCCAGTTGCTCGGCCCAACGTTCGACTACACGCACCGCCTGCTCGACCCCAGCATTGCCGAGGGCGCAGCGGTGGACCAAGCCATGGCGCGCGTCAGCGAAGACGAGCCGGCGCCGCGCGTTACTGACCTGCTCGATCACCAGGGGCTGATCGAGCCCGACGTGTCCGAGGTGCAGGAGGAGATTGGCGATCTCACCCGTGAACCCCTCGAGTTCCCGCTCAACCGCGATCGGCGCCTGCAGGCGCTGGCCCGCGGCGACGAGGGTTTTCTCCTGGCGCTCGGCTACTCGACGCAGCGCGGCTATGGCCGCTCGCACCCGTTCGTCGGTGAGATCCGCATTGGCGAGGTCGAGGTGGAGCTCGATATCCCGGAGCTCGGCTTCGCCGTGAACCTGGGGCGTATCCGGGTCACCGAGTGCCAGATGGTCAACAAGTTCAAGGGCAATGCCAAGGTGCCGCCGCAGTTCACCCGCGGCTACGGGCTGGTGTTCGGTCACGCCGAGCGCAAGGCCATGGCGATGTCGCTGGTCGATCGCTCGCTGCGCGCCGCCGAGCTCGGGGAGGACGTGAACCATCCGGCGCAGGACGAGGAATTCGTCATCTCGCACTCCGACAATGTGCAGTCGACCGGCTTCGTCGAGCACCTGAAGCTGCCGCACTATGTCGACTTCCAGGGCGAGCTCGGGCTGCTGCGCGAGATGCGGGCCGAGCACGATATCGCGCCGCTTGCTGAGGAGGACACCCTCCCCCTCGCGGGGAGGGTTGGGGAGGGGGGCGCCCCAGGCGCTGAGCGTGCGGCTCCCCCCCTCCCAGCCTCCCCCGCAAGGGGGGAGGTGCCCGGAAACATCGAAGACACGTCACCTGCGGAGGCGGCAGAATGAACATCGCCACGCACACAGACATACGTTCAACCCACCGGGTCATTCCCGCGAAAGCGGGAACCTCTGTTTTCTTGCCTCCCGCTCCGCAAGCGGAGGTCCCCGCTTGCGCGGGGATGACCCGGTGGTCGCTTCAGGGATCGGTGCGTCGGGGACAATTCAAATGAACATCGCCAAATACAACTTCGCCTATCTCGACGAGCAGACCAAGCGGATGATCCGCCGGGCTATTCTCAAAGCCATTGCGGTGCCGGGCTACCAGGTGCCGTTCGCCAGTCGCGAGATGCCGATGCCCTATGGCTGGGGCACCGGCGGGGTGCAGGTTACCGCCTCGATCATCGGTCCATCAGATGTGCTCAAGGTCATCGACCAGGGCGCCGACGACACCACCAATGCCGTGTCGATCCGCGCCTTCTTCGCCAAGGTCGCCAAGGTGGCGGTGACCACCCATACCGAAGAAGCGACGATCATCCAGACCCGCCACCGTATCCCCGAGGCCAAGCTCACCGAGGGGCAGGTGCTGGTCTACCAGGTGCCGATTCCCGAGCCGCTGCGCTTCCTCGAGCCGCGCGAAACCGAGACGCGGAAAATGCATGCGCTCGAGGAATATGGGCTGATGCATGTGAAGCTCTACGAGGATATCGCCAAGCATGGCCGCATCGCCACGACCTACGCCTATCCGGTGAAGGTCGAGGGACGCTACGTGATGGACCCGTCGCCGACGCCGAAATTCGACAACCCCAAGATGCACATGTCGGAAGCGCTGCAGCTGTTCGGCGCCGGGCGTGAGAAGCGCATCTATGCGGTACCGCCCTATACCGAAGTGGTGAGCCTCGATTTCGAGGACCATCCATTCGAGATCCAGCATTTCGAGGAGCCGTGCGCGCTGTGCGGCGCCACCGGCGTCTATCTCGACGAGGTGATCCTCGATGACAAGGGTGGGCACATGTTCGTCTGCTCCGACACCGACAATTGCGAGGACCGCCGCGAGCACGGCCACCGCGGTCAGCTCGCCGGCCACGCCTTGGAGGCAGCAGAATGATGCTGTTGGCCCCAAGCTGTCTCACATCCACCGGGTCATCCCCGCGAAAGCGGGGATCCTTGTTTGCGGCGCGCACCGAAACAGAGGTTCCCGCTTTCGCGGGAATGACCCTGTGGGTGGGGCAGTCGTTTAGCCTAGGAGCCAAATCGTGACCGAACCTCTCCTCCGCGCTCGCGACCTCAGCAAGTTCTACGGCAGCCGGATGGGTTGCGCCGATGTGTCGTTCGAGTTGTGGCCGGGCGAAGTGCTGGCCATTGTCGGGGAATCCGGTTCGGGCAAGACGACGCTGCTCAACTGCCTCTCGACCCGGCTGGAGCCGACGTCCGGTCTCGCCGAGTACCGGATGCGCGAAGAGGTGTGGCGCAATCTCTATGACCTCAGCGAGGCCGAGCGGCGCTTCCTGATGCGTACCGACTGGGGCTTTGTGCACCAGAACCCGGCGGATGGCCTGCGCATGACCGTGTCGGCCGGCGCCAATGTCGGCGAGCGGATGATGGCGGTCGGCGACCGGCACTATGGACGGATCCGCTCCACTGCCATCGAGTGGCTCGGCCGCGTCGAGATCGCCGAGGACCGGGTCGATGATGAACCGCGCGCCTTTTCCGGCGGCATGCGGCAGCGGCTGCAGATCGCCCGCAACCTCGTGACCCATCCGCGTCTCGTCTTCATGGACGAGCCGACCGGCGGGCTCGACGTTTCGGTGCAGGCGCGCCTGCTCGACCTGATCCGCGGTCTCGTCGCCGATCTGGGGCTCTCGGCCATCATCGTCACGCACGACCTGGCGGTGGCGCGGCTGTTGTCGCACCGCATGATGGTGATGAAGGACGGCCACGTGATCGAGCAGGGCCTCACCGACCGGGTGCTCGACGATCCGCGCGAGCCGTATACACAGCTGCTCGTCAGTTCGATTTTGCAGGTGTGACCCGTGAACGTCGCGCTCTTGGCCACCCCCCTCCCAGCCTCCCCCACAAGGGGGGAGGTGCCGTTCCGTGCATCTGGCACGATCCCGCCACAGCCGCTCTTCACCTCCCCCTTGATGGGGGAGGCCGGGAGGGGGTGGGGCAGTCTCACTCGAGGTTCGAAATGACCGCCCTGCTTTCGGTCGCCGACGTGGCGAAGAGTTTCACTATGCACCTGCGCGATGGCATCGTGCTGCCGGTGGTTTCGGGTGTCGGGTTTACCGTCAATGCCGGCGAGTGCGTGGTGCTCGGCGGGCCCTCGGGGGCGGGCAAGTCCAGCCTGCTCAAGATGGTCTATGGCAATTACGGCGTCGATGCCGGGTCGATCGCGCTGCTGCATCACGGCCAGGCGGTGGACCTCGCAACCGCCAGCCCGCGGACCGTGCTCGACCTCAGGCGTGACACCATCGGTTATGTCAGCCAGTTCCTCCGCACCGTGCCGCGCGTCACCACGGTCGATGTGGTGGCGGAACCGTTGGTCAGCCGCGGCGTCTCCCGGGATGAGGCCACCGCGAGGGCGCGCGAGTTGCTGGCGCGGCTCAACCTGCCGGAGCGGCTGTGGTCGCTGCCGCCGGCGACCTTCTCGGGCGGCGAGCAGCAGCGGGTGAACATCGCCCGCGGTTTTATCACCCCGCATCCGGTGTTGCTTCTGGACGAGCCGACGGCCTCGCTCGATGCTACCAATCGCGCCGTGGTGGTGGAGATGATTGCCGAGAAGAAGCAGGCGGGCGTGGCGCTGCTCGGCATCTTCCATGACGAGGAGGTCCGCGCCCAGGTTGCCGACCGCATCGTCGACGTCACCCTGTTTGCCGTGAGGAAAGCCGCATGAAACTCTCGGAAACCCCGGTGGTGCACCCGACGGCCGAGGTGCACGACTCGACGCTTGGCAGATACACCGAGGTCGGCGCCAACTGCCACGTCAACCGCTCGACCCTGGGGGACTATTCCTACCTGGTCGACGGCACCCAGGTGGCCTATGCCCAGATCGGCAAGTTCGCCAACATCGCGGCCAATGTGCGCATCTATGCCAGCAAGCACCCGATGCAGCGCGCCTCGCTGCATCACTTCACCTACCGCTCGAGCTGGTATTTCGAGGGCGAGGCGGATGATGCGGCGTTCTTCGAATGGCGGGCCGAGAACGGCATCGAGATCGGTCACGACACCTGGATCGGCCACGGCGCGGTGATCATGCCCGGCGTCAGGGTCGGGCATGGGGCCATCATCGGCTCCAACGCGGTGGTGACCAAGGACGTCGCCGATTTCGCCATTGCCGTGGGTGTGCCCGCCAAGCCGATCCGTCAGCGCTTCCCGGGCCCGATCGCCGATCGGCTGCTGGCGCTCGGTTGGTGGGATTGGAGCCACGAGAAGCTCCACGGGGCGCTACCGGATTTCCGCGCGCTCGAGATCGAGGCCTTCCTCGAAAAGTACGAGTAAACTGTTCGCACCCCACGCACGGTGTCATTCCCGCGAAAGCGGGAATCTCTGTTCTGGTGCGTGACGGGAAGCTCCGAAAACGGAAGTTCCCGCTTTCGCGGGAATGACCCGGTGACGGAAAGGCGTGATCGCAGAGCGGGTTAGCCTCCTGCGACAGGCGCTTTTCCACTGTCATCAAGACGTCACCCAACCTTCACGCACGCTTCGTGTAGCCGCCTTACGAGTTGGCCCCGTCGCTTGGACGGGGTTTGTGCGCATGCTGAAGATTTCCAAGGTTACACGTCGCTTCGGCGCCAAGGTGGCGGTCGACAACGTCAACCTCGAAATCCCCGCCGGTCAGATGGTCGGCGTCATCGGCCGTTCCGGGGCCGGCAAGTCCACCCTGCTCAGGATGATCAACCGGCTGATCGATGTCAGCGAAGGCAGCGTCGAGTTCGGTGGCCTCGAAGTTTCGTCGCTGCGCGGGCAGTCATTGCGCGACTGGCAGTGCGACTGCGCCATGATCTTCCAGCAGTTCAACCTGGTGCCGCGCCTCGACGTCATCACCAACGTGATGCTCGGCCGGCTCAACCGCCGCAACACCATCATGAGCCTTCTGCAGATATTCTCCGAGGAAGAGCAGTTGCTGGCGCTCAAGGCGCTGGAGCGGCTCGATATCGCGCAGACCGCCAGCCAGTGGGCACAGACGTTGTCGGGTGGCCAGCAGCAGCGCGTCGCCATCGCCCGGGCGCTGATGCAGGAGCCCAAGGTGATCCTCGCCGACGAACCGATCGCCTCGCTCGATCCGCGCAACGCCAAGATCGTCATGGACTCGCTGCAGGCGATCAATGAGGAGCAGGGGATCACCGTCATCACGAACCTCCACACCCTCGATACGGCGCGCGCCTATTGCGAGCGGATCATCGGCATGTCGGCCGGCCGCGTGGTGTTCGACGGTACGCCGGAGCAACTGACCACCGAGGTGGCGCGTGAGCTCTACGGCGCCGACGGCCTCGAAGAAGCCTTTTCGGAGGAAATGACCTCGACCAGCCTCGAGGCCATCGTCCCCAAGAGGAAAAAGAAGAAGCACGCCGAGCTGCCGGCGGGCGCCCTCGAGGCCCCGCTCGCTTCGGCCGGCCTGCCGAACTGAGATTTCCGAGTTTCCGCTCCTGCCGGTCAGCCGCCTGCTCGCGCGGCGCGACAGGTGGCGGAAAGCCAATCGCGTCACCAAAGGAGACTTCCATGTCCGCGATCCGTAACGTCCTGATGGCGAGCGTCGCCCTCACCATGACCAGCACTGCGTTCGCGCAGGATGTCTCGGTCCTCCGTATCGGCCTCGACGGTTCCGAGAACGAAGCCGACCAGGTCCGCAAGACCGAATGCGTCGCCGAAGGCCTGAAGGCGGCGACCGGCGTGCCGGAAGTGCAGATCTTCCCGTCGCCCGACTATAACGGCGTGATCCAGGGCCTGCTCGGCGGCACCATCGACATCGCCCAGATGGGCGCTTCGTCCTACGCCGCCATCGTGCTGCAGGACCCGGCGGCCGTCGATCCGATCCTGACCACCGCCGGCGCCGACGGCTCGACCGGCTACTACTCGCTGCTGGTCGCCCGCAAGGACAAGGGCTTCACCAAGCTCGCCGATCTCAAGGGCAAGAAGCTCGGCTTCGCCGACCCGGATTCGACCTCGGGCTACCTCGTGCCGAACGTCTCGCTGCCGGCCGATATCGGCGCTCCGGTGGCTGAGTTCTTCGGCGAGACCGGCTTCGGCGGCGGCCATGAGAACCTGGTTCTCGGCGTGCTCGACGGTACCTGGGACGCCGGCACCACCTTCGGTTCGGGCGTCGGCGACTGGGCTGAGGGCTACACCACGGGTAACCTGCACACCATGGTCGAGAAGGGCATTCTCGACACCGACGATATCGTCGAGCTGTGGCGTTCGCCGCAGATCCCGAATGGCCCGCTGATGGTCTCCAACAAGCTGCCGGAAGATCTGAAGGCCAAGGTCCAGGCGTTCTTCCTCGAGCTGCCGACCAAGGACCTCGCCTGCTTCCAGGGCTTCACCGGTGGCGAAAACACCGCCTATGTCGAAGTCGAGCCGGCCTTCTACGACACCATCGTGGCCGCCCGTAAGTCCGTGATCGGCGACTGATCCAACATCCAATGAATGGAAGCGGCGGTACCCCAGAGGTGCCGCCGTTTCGACATCAGGAGCACGGCATGGCGCATATCGCGCACAATTCAGCCGGCGGCATCAGCGACGCGACCCGGACCGTTTACGGTCACTATCGCCAGCAGATCCGCACCCGGCGCGTCTATTCCATCATCGCGCTGGTGGTATTCGCCATCGTACTGGCCCTGTCGCTCAACTTCGCCAACGCGGCGAATTCCGGCAAGTTCTTCGAGCGGCTGCCCTACCTGTTCGATTTTCTCCGTAGCTTTGTGCCGAACGATCCGCTGGAGATTTTCCGGGCGATGTTCGACCAGCCGTCGCCCTATGCCGACGGCTCGATGAAGTACGATTTCACCTCGCAGCGGATGTATTTCACCGACACGCTGTACGTGCCGCATTTCATCTACGAACTGCTCATTACGGTGAATATCGCGATCGTCTCGACCATCATCGGCGGCGGCCTCGCGTTCTGCCTCTGCTTCTTTGCCGCCACCAACCTGGTCGGCGCTGGCGCCGTCCGCTTCGTGGTGCGCCGCATCATGGAAATTCTCCGGGCCTTTCCGGAGATCGTCATCGCGGGGCTGCTCACCGCGATCCTCTCGATCGGGCCGATTGCGGCGATCTTCGCGGTGTCGCTCCACACCATCGGAGCGCTCGGCAAGCTGTTCTTCGAGGTGGTCGAGAATGCCGACATGAAGCCCGACGAAGGGCTCAGGGCGGTCGGCGCCACCTGGCTCGAGCGCGTGCGCTTCGGCATGCTGCCGCAGGTCCTGCCCAATTTCGTCTCCTACACATTGCTGCGCACCGAGATCAACGTGCGTGCCTCGACCATTATCGGCGCGGTGGGTGGCGGCGGCATCGGCGAGGCGTTCCGCCTGTCGATCGGCAACAACCACGCGGCCAAGACCTACGCCATCATCATTCTGCTGCTGGTGACCATCATTGCCGTCGACCAGTTCTCGGGCTGGCTGCGGCGCCGGTTGGTCGGCAACCAGGCCTTCGAATTCGGACGGGGAGCGGCGTGATGTCGAACGGGCTCACAATGGATGCGGCCGATCGCGCAAGGCTGAAAGCTGAACATGCCGCGGTGCTCCACAAGCCGTGGTGGCAGCGCTGGGCGCTGCTGATCGGGCTCGTCGTCACGGTGCTCTATCTCGGCTTCTGCTACGCCTTCTTCAATGTCGGCCCGGCCTTCGAGAACGGCAAATGGGACCGCGCGGCGCTCTACCTGCAGGATTGGTACTCGTGGCGGGCGCAACCGCGGCTCAAATTCGCCGACGGCAAGGTCGCTGCCACCTGGTCGAGCCGCGGGCAGTATCCGAGGGATGCCCGGATCGACTGGCTGACGCCGCACGAGGACGGCTCGATGACGGTGACCTTTGGCGGCGCGGGCGACCGGCTGGAAGTGACGCCGAACCAGGTGGTCGCCTATGTCGGCGGCACGCCGCATGAGATTACCATCGGGGCCGACGGCGTGACGGCGCCGGCTGATGCACCGCGCGCCGTACAGCAGGACGGCACCAAAGTGATCGTCGACTACGGGTTTGCTGGACAGGCGGAGGTGCGCACCAACCAGGTCTATGTGCAGCGCCGCTTTCTCGGCTGGGCCAATTTCTGGTTCGATACCCACTCTGCCTATTGGGGGCGCAACCCGCTCGAGGTGATCCAGCTGATGTTCAGTTCCGAGCGGATCGATCCGGCGCGCTCGAACTTCGATACGGCGGTGAAGGATCTTCTCGGCAACGGCGTCTGGCAGCATGGCGATATCCTGTCCAAGCTCCTGCAGACGCTAGTGATGGCGTTTGTCGGCACGTTGCTGGCGACGCTGTTCGCTTTTCCGCTGGCCTTCATCGCGGCGCGCAACATCACGCGGTCGCCGCCGGTGAACTGGGTGATGAAGCGGGGTTTCGATTTCCTGCGCTCGATCGACATGCTGATCTGGGCGCTATTCTTCACCCGCGGTTTCGGGCCTGGGCCGATCCCGGGGATTGCGGCGATCTTCTTCACCGACGCCGGGGCGCTGGGCAAGGTCTATGCCGAGGCGCTGGAGAACGTGGATGACCGGCAGCGCGAGGGCGTCAAGTCGGTCGGGGCATCGCCGACGGTGGTCAACCGCTTCGGCGTGGTGCCGCAGGTGCTGCCGGTGTTCATCTCGCAGTCGCTCTACTTCTGGGAAAGCAACACCCGCTCGGCCACCGTGATCGGCGCAGTCGGGGCGGGCGGCATCGGGCTGAAACTGCTCGAGGCGATGGGCACCAATTCCGACTGGGACAAGGTGGCCTATATGGTGCTGCTGATCCTGATGGTGGTGTTCGTGTTCGACAACCTCTCCAATGCACTGCGCTCGCGGTTGATCGGGCCACGGGGGCATTGAGAGCTTAGTCCTGCCGGGCACGACCTTGCCAAACCCACCGGCCTGACACCTCCCCCGTGATGGGGGAGGCCGGGAGGGGGTGGGGCGGCAAGCACGATATGGGAAGTATCGTGCCGCTTTCCCCGATGCCGGTGCTTGTGGCCCACCCCCCTCCCAACCTCCCCCACAAGGAGGGAGGTGCCGTTCAGCGCTTTTGGCATGATCGAGCCAGGGCTTCGGGTGCGGCCAGCCACCGCACAAATAAAAAAGGCCGCCGTAGTTTCCCACGGCGGCCTTCGTGCATTCAGCAGCGCGCTCAGTTGACGCGCTTGCCGTCCTTGTCGAACAGGTGGACGACGCTCAGGTCCGGCGCCACCTTGATCTTGGAACCCGGCTGCGCGGTGATGCGCTCGCGGAAGATGCCGTTGATCGACTGGGTGCCGAGGCGGCCGATGACCTGGGTCTCGGAACCGGTCGGCTCCAGCACCACGACCTCGATCTCGATGCCGTTCGGATCGATATGCAGGTGCTCGGGGCGGATGCCATAGACCGCGGCGTTGGCCGGGGCATTGACGGCCGGCAGCAGGATGCCGTCGGTGGTGCGGAAACCGCCGTCGGCGGCCGAACCGTTGATGAAGTTCATCGAGGGCGAGCCGATGAAGCCAGCCACGAAGGTGTTGAGCGGACGATCGTAGAGATCGAGCGGGGTGCCCATCTGCTCGATGACGCCATCGCGCATCACCACGATCTTGTCGGCCATGGTCATGGCTTCGACCTGGTCGTGGGTCACGTAGATGGTGGTGGTCTTCAGGCGCTGGTGCAGTTCCTTGATTTCGGAACGCATCTGCACGCGGAGCTTGGCGTCGAGGTTGGACAGCGGCTCGTCGAACAGGAAGACCTGCGGATCACGCACGATGGCGCGGCCCATGGCGACGCGCTGGCGCTGACCGCCGGAGAGTTGGCGCGGCTGGCGGTCGAGCAGCTTTTCGAGGCCGAGGATCTGCGCGGCGCGATCGACCTTGGCCTTGATCTCGGTCTTCGGCACGCCCTTGAGCTTCAGCGAGAAGCCCATGTTCTGCGCCACCGTCATGTGCGGGTAGAGCGCGTAGTTCTGGAACACCATGGCGATGTCGCGTTCCTTGGGCGGCAGGTCGTTGACCACGCGATTGCCGATGCCGATCTCGCCCGAGGTGATTTCCTCGAGGCCGGCGATCATGCGCAGCAGGGTGGACTTGCCGCAGCCCGAAGGGCCGACGAGCACGACGAACTCGCCATCGGAAATGTCGACCGACACGCCCTTCAGCGCTTCGAAGCCGCCATAGTGCTTGCCGGCCTTGTTGATGGTTACTGGTGCCATGAAGGTTCCTCGTCCCTGTCGCGGGGAAACCCCGCTTGTCGGCGGCACCTTCGGCGGGGGTGTCGCCAGCGTCAAGGCAGGATCGGCAAATATTAGACCAAAGTATGAGAAAAGCGTAATACTAAAGTCGTATGTGGCGGTGGCGTCGATGGTGCAGTCGGCGCGCCCTCTCCCGTTTACGGGGGAGGGGGAACCGCGCGAAAGCGCGGTGGGAGGGGGGGCCCCACGCACGAATGGTGGGCGGCTGGGGCGTAGGCCAGTGTTTGTGGCACCCCCCTCCCACCAGCCTTTCGGCTGGTCCCCCCTCCTCCGCAAGCGGGAGAGGGAGCCCGACTGAACGTTCAGATGGTGGGTGACCAACCTTCCGCGACTGCTTCACCCCCACACCCGCCTTGCCCAGGCCCCCATCACGCCGATCAGCTCTCGCGCCGCCGGGGTGATCCCGGCCATGATCATGAAACCGTGGGTGGTGCCGGGCCATTCGTGAAAGCTGACGGCGTTGCCGGCTGCGGCGAGGCGGGCGGCGTAGGCGCGGCCTTCGTCGCGGAGCGGGTCGTGGTCGGCGGTGACCAGCAGGGTGGGGCAGAGGCCGGTGAGGTCAGGGGCAAGCAGCGGAGACGCCTCCGCGTGGGTCGGGTCGGCGCCCGAAAGGTAGTTGGCGATGTACCAGCGCAGCGTCGCGCGGGAGAGAAAGAAGCCGTGGGCGAACTCCGCGGTGCTGGCCGTTTCGTGGGCGAGATCGGTCGCGGGATAGATCAGCATCTGGCCACCCAGCGTGATGCCAGCATCGCGGGCGCGCAGCGCCAGGGCGGCGGCGATATTGGCGCCGGCGCTGTCGCCGGCGACGATGATGCGGTCACCGCCGAGGCCAAGGCCGGCGCCTTCGGCGATCACCCAGCGAAGCGCGATTTCGGCATCGTCGAGGCCGGCCGGAAACGGCTGCTCCGGCGCCTTGCGGTACTCGACCGAGAGCAGGGCGCAAGAGGCAGCCCTCGCGAGGGCGCGGGCGGCGCCATCATGGGTATCGAGGCTGCCGACCACCCAGCCGCCGCCGTGGAGAAACAGGATAGTGCCCGGCTCGCAGCCACCGCGATAGAAGCGACAGCGGATGGCGGGATCGCCCAGGGCAAAGCTGAGCGGCGGGGCGAGTTCGTCGTTCGTATCCCAGTGGCCGGCGAGGCTGAGCTCGGAGGCGGCGCGGGCCCTCGCGACGCCGAGCTGGTCGTTGCTCGGGGTGCCGGCGCGCTCGGCCGCCTCGAGCATCTCACGCAGTTCGGGTCGCAGGCGGGACCGGTCCGGGCGCCCGTCGTCAAGATCGTCCACGCACCCCCTCCCTGAGTCACGTCGAAGACGGGCGCCATAACAGCAGAGGTGCGACGAAAGTCAACGAAAAGAATATTGCATGCGATATGCGTTAGTGTTACGCCTTGGCCAGCGTGTATGCTGCCCGGGGAGGATCGGGAGGCATCCACCGACAAAGGGAGAAGATCATGCAGGTTACCCGTATGCGCGGCGCGCTCGCCGTGGGTCTGGCCTTGGGCGTGGCGCTGTCGCCGCTCGCCGCTATGGCGTCGGACAACAAGATTGCCCTGGTCCCGGGTGGTCCGCACCCGTATTTCGCGCCCTGGGAGCAGGCGGCGGCGGATGCGCAGAAGGATTTCGGCATTGCCTCGGTCGAGTACAAAGTGCCGGCCGAATGGAAGCTGGAGCTGCAGACCGAACTGTTCGAGAGCCTCGCGGCGCAGGGCTATGCCGGCTTCGGCTACTTCCCCGGCGACGCGGTGGGCGTCAACTCGACGATCGCCGAACTCAAGGCCAATGACATTCCGGCCGTGGCGCTGGGCGGCTGCGCGCAGGACCCGACCGATACGGCGTTCTGCATGGCGACCGACGTCTATCAATCGGCCTATCTCGGCACCAAGGCGCTGATCGAGGCGATGGGCGGCAAGGGCGCGGTGGTGCACCTCGCCGGGCTCCTCGTCGACCCCAACACCACGCTGCGCGTCCAGGCGGTGGAGAAGGCCGTGGCCGAGACCAACGGTGCGGTGACGCTGCTGCAGACGCTGGGCGATACCGACAACCAGGAGCAGGGCGACCAGAAGATCAACGCACTGCTCGCCGCGCAGAAGGACCAGATCGGCGGCATGATTGCTACCGGCTACATTTCCTCGGTTGTTGCGGCCACGGCGCTCAAGAACCTCGGCGACAAGAAGATCAAGCTGATCGGCATCGACGACGACAAGATCGTGCTCGATGGCATCAAGGACGGCTTCGTCTCCGGCACCATGGCGCAGAACCCCTACGGCCAGGGCTATATCGGCGCCTATGCGGTGGACCTGTTGGCCGAAGGCTGCACGGTGAAGGCGGATGCGCCGTTCATCACCACCCCGCAGACGGCGAAGTTCATCGACTCCGGCACGCTGCTGATCAGCTCGGCCAATATCGAGAGCTACAAGGACGACCTCAAGAAGCTGACCGGCGAGTTGCAGGCGAGCTTCAAGGACAAGTTCCTCAGCTGCCCGTGATTGGAACCTGACTGAGGGGGTGGAGTGTCCTGCTCCACCTCCATACCCACCGGACGTCATCCCAGCGAAAGCTGGGACCCAACTCGCAGCTGGCGCGGGCGGCGAAATGGGTCCCTGCTTTCGCAGGGATGACACCGAGCAGGAGGAGCGGCTGGTGCTCCTAGCTGACCCTCGCTTCCCCGAGTACCCGCAATGACCTCTGCGCTTGACGCCGAGCCTCGTCCGAGTTCAGCCTCGGCCATGGACCCGGCCCCCCGCCGTACGCTCACCTCGTTCCTGCTCCGCGGCTCGACGCAGGTCGGGCTGTTCCTGATCCTCGTGGTGCTGTGGGCCGTGTTCGCCAACCTGGCGCCGGGGTTCCTGTCGAAGTTCAATCTCAACTCGTTGCTGCGTTCGGTGGCGGTCGATATCGTCGTCGGCTTCGCCCAGATGGTGGTGCTGGCGACCGGCGGGATGAACCTCTCGGTCGGGGCGATCGGGGTCTGCGCGGTGATGTTCTCGGGCTACCTGATGCAGGTGCTGGGGCTGCCGATCCCGGTGGCGATTGCCGGCACGCTGGCGCTCGGGGCGCTGCTCGGCTGGCTCAACGGCTTTGCCATCGTCAAGACCGGGGTGAACAGTTTCGTGGTGACGCTGGCGAGCGCGAGCCTGTTCTCAGGCGGCATGCTGATCCTCACCAAGGCGGTGCCGCTCAACGGCCTGCCGCCGGAGTTCGGCGCCTTCGGCAAGAGCGCCGTGGGCCCGGCGATCGGCAGCATTCCGGCGCTCCCCAGCCTCGCCGTGGTGGCGCTGCTGATCGGGCTCGGGCTCTACCTGCTGTTCAAGCATTCGACGCTGGGCCGGCAGATCCTCGCGGTGGGCGCCAATGCGCGGGCCGCCGAGATGAGCGGTATTCCTGTTGATCGGACCATCGTCTTCGTCCATGCGCTGTCCGGCGCCCTGGCGGCGGCGGCGGCGCTGATGCTCACCTCGCGGCTGGCGGCGGCGATGCCGGCGGTGGCGGGCGACGACTGGCTGCTGCCGAGCTTCCTTGCGCCGGTGATCGGCGGCACGGCGCTGTCGGGCGGCATCGTCTCGGTGGTGGGCACCATCCTCGGGGCGCTGCTGGTGTCGACCATCCGCTCGGGACTGCTGGTGCTGGAGATCGGCAATTTCTGGCTGCCGCTGTTCCTCGGGGCGTTCCTCCTCGCGGCGATCCTGATCGAGCGCGGACGTGCCGCCTATGTGGCGCGGGAACAGGCGAGGCGGGCGCTATGAGATCGTTTTTCCGCCTGCAATGGTCGGGCATCCTCGTCGGTATTATCGCCGGCGGCATCGCGCTGGCGCTGAGTGCTCCGGCCTTCCTGAGCGAGTTCAACCTGTTCGTGCTGCTGCGCTCGATCTGCGTGTCGCTGCTTGTCGCCTATTCGCAGATGGTGATGCTGGGCGTCGGGCAGATGAACCTGTCGGTCGGTGCGCTGGGCGGGCTGGTGGCGGTGGTCACCGGCGGGCTGATGGATGCACTGGGCGTGCCGACGCTGCCGGCGATCATGATCGGGGTGGCGGCAGGCGGGGCAGCCGGCTTCGTCAATGGCTGGCTGACGGTGAAGACCGGCATCAACGGCTTCATCGTGACGCTGGCGACCGCGTCGGCCTTTGCCGGGATCAACCTGGGGATCACCAAGGCGGTGCCGTTCTACAACCTGCCCGCTGATTTCGTGGCCTTCGGCAACGGGCGGCTCGGACTGTTCCCGCTGCTGCTGATCGTGCCGCTGCTGGTTACGGTGCTGCTGGCGCTGTTCTTTTCGCGGGCGGTGCCGGGGCGGCATATGCTGGCGGTGGGCGGCAACGCGCCCGCGGCGCAATTGAGCGGCGTGTCGGTGCCCAGGGCGATCATTTCGGCGCATGTGCTGTCGGGGCTGCTCGCTGCAGTGGCAGGCATCCTCGCGGTGGCCCAGCTCGGCTCGGCGCAGCCCACCATCGGGTCGGACTGGCTGGTGATCTCGTTCGCCGCGCCGATCATCGGCGGGGCGAGCCTGGCCGGTGGCTCCATCTCGATCGTCGGCACGCTCTTGGCGGTGGTGCTGATCGGGCTGATCCAGAACGCCATGGTGCTGGTGAAGGTCGACCCCTACTGGGTGCAGTTCCTGCTCGGGGCGCTGATCCTCGCCGCGGTGTGGTTCAACCGCTATCGCGCCGTGCGGGTGGGAGAGAGCTGATGGCGCTGACGGTCGACAAGGCCAGCAAGTCGTTCCCCGGCGTCCGGGCGCTGAAGGATGCGTCGCTGGAGCTGAAGCCGGGCGAAGTGCATGCGCTGATGGGCGAGAACGGCGCCGGCAAATCGACGCTGATCAAGATCATCACCGGGGTGCACCGGCCGGATGGCGGACGGCTGCTGCTCGACGGAACCGAGATTTCGCTCAGTAGCCCGCGTGACGCGATCCGGCTCGGGATCTCGGCGGTGCACCAGGAGCGCAACCTGATCCCGCGCTTCTCGGTGGCCGAGAATATCCTGCTCGAGAATCTGCCGCGGCGCGCCGGGCTGGTGGACTACGCCAAGGCCAATGCCGAGGCGAAGAAGTATCTGGAAATGATCGGGCTCGTGGTCGATACGCGGACCGAAGTGCGGCACCTGAGCGTCGCGCAGATGCAGATGGTGGAGATCGCCAAGGCGCTGAGCCATGAGGCGAAGGTCTTGCTGCTCGACGAGCCGACCGCCTCGCTGACCGGCGAGGAAGCCGAGGCGCTGTTCGCGCTGATCAAGCGGCTCAGGTCGCAAGGCGTGGCGATCCTGTTCGTGTCGCACAAGCTCGAGGAAGTGCTGGCGATCTCGGATCGGGTGACGGTGCTGCGCGACGGCGAGACGACGCTGATCGGCGAGCCGATGGCCAACATGACGCGCGGCCGGCTGATCGAGGCGATGATCGGGCGGGCCGAACGCATCGCGGTAGTGCGGCCGCCCAAGCCGGCGACCGGGGCGATCAAGCTCGAGGCCAAGGGGGTCGCAACGGCCGCGGGACATCGCGATATCTCGTTCACGTTGCGGCGCGGGGAGATCCTCGGGCTCTACGGCCTGGTCGGGGCGGGGCGGACCGAGCTGGCGCGGGCGCTGGTGGGGAAAGACAAGGTGACTGGCGGCAGCCTGTCGATCGACGGCGAGCCGGCGGTGATCCGCTCGGTCGAGGAGGCGCTGAAGCGGCACCGCATCGGCTATCTCAGCGAGGACCGGAAATACGAGGGCGTGGTGCTGCTGCACCCGATCCGCTTCAACGTTGCGATGACCATCTGGGACCGGCTGGCGAGGTTCCTCGGCTTCCAGACGGCGGCCGGGGAGCGCAGGGCCGCCGAGCCGTTCGCGCGGCAGCTGGAGATCCGCACCCCCAGCCTCGAACAGGCGGTGGGGAACCTCTCGGGTGGCAACCAGCAGAAGGTGTCGCTGGCCAAGTGGCTGGCGGCGAAGGTCGACCTCCTGGTCATCGACGAGCCGACAGTCGGTATCGACATCAAGACCAAGGCCTATATCCACGAGCTGATCGGCAAGCTGGCGGATGATGGGCTGGCGATCCTCCTGCTCTCGTCGGAACTGCCGGAGATGGTGGCTTTGGCCGACCGCATCCTGGTGATGCACGAGTTTCGCCTGGTCGACGGCTTCGACAATGATCGCAGCTACGAGGCGATGAGCCGCAAGGTGATGGGCGCCATCCACCGGCATGCGGACGAGGCGGTGGCGGCGGAGTAGCAATAGCGCTCCTGCTCTCATCCCCACCGGCGTCATTCCCGCGAAGGCGGGAACCTAGTGCGATCCATCAAAGCTCACCGGTGTCTGAAGCATCCCACTGGGTCCCCGCCTTCGCGGGGATGACGCCGGTGGTTTGCCCGAATTGACCAGTGTTTCGGGCCGGCCTGATACCCGCTATTGAAGTCCCCATGACCGACATCACCGCCCTCGACGCCGCTGACCCGTTTGCCCGTACGCGGGCCCTGTTCGACCTGCCTGATGGCATCATCTATCTCGACGGTAACTCGCTGGGGGCGCTGCCGCGCGCGGTGAAGGGGCGGATGGCGGAGGTGGTGGCGACGCAGTGGGGCGAGGGGCTGATCCGCAGCTGGAATACACATGACTGGATCGACCTGCCGGGGCGGGTGGGCGCCCGGATCGCCCGGCTGATCGGGGCAGCGCCGCAGACGGTGATGGTGGCCGACTCCACCTCGGTGAACCTGTTCAAGGTGCTGGTGACGGCGCTGCGGCTGCGACCGGGACGCAAGGCGATCGTCTCGGAGCGGGGGAATTTCCCGACCGACGCCTATATCGCGGCGGGTGTTGCCGAGCTGCTGGGACAGGGGCATGAGCTGCGGCTGGTCGACGCCGGCGAAATCCAGACGGCGCTCGGCGAAGACGTGGCGGTGCTGCTGTTGACCGAGGTGAACTACCGGACGGGGGCACGGCTCGACATGGCCGGGCTGACGGCAGCGGCGCAGCGGGCCGGCGTGCTGACGATCTGGGATCTCTGCCATTCGGCTGGGGCCTTCCCGGTCGATCTCGGCGGTGCGGATGCCGATTTCGCCGTCGGGTGCGGCTACAAATATCTCAATGGCGGGCCGGGGGCACCGGCCTTCGTCTATGCCGCGCCGCGGCACCTCGAGGGGCTGCGGCAGCCGCTGACCGGCTGGCTGGGGCATGCCGCGCCGTTCAGCTTTGCCGAGGCCTATCGGCCGGCCGAAGGCATCGGCGCGATGCGGGTGGGGACGCCGCCGGTGCTGTCCATGTCGGCGCTCGATGCGGCGCTCGATGTGTTCGACGGGGTCGATCTGGGTGCGTTGCGCGCCAAAGCCGATGCGCTGTTCGAACTGTTCACCGGCGAGGTGCGGCGGCAGGCGCCGGAGCTTGAACTGGCGACCCCGGCCGATGCGGCGCAACGCGGCACGCAGGTGTCGCTCAAGCACCCCGAGGCCTATGCGGTGATGCAGGCGCTGATCGAGCGCGGGGTGATCGGGGATTTCCGCGAGCCCGACATCCTGCGTTTCGGGCTGACGCCGCTCTATCTGAGCTTCGCCGAGGTGAAGCGGGCCGCCGGAATTCTGGGCGAGGTGATGCGCAGCGGAGCCTGGGACCAGCCGCGCTACAAGGTGCGCGCCAAGGTAGTTTGAGTGTTTCTATTGCTCGGGGTGAAGTGTCATCCCAGCGGAAGCGTGAAACCGCTTCAGAACAGCTCGGCTTCGCCGTGGACGCCAAAACTGGCGCTGCCGGAGAGGGCGGGGACGCGCAGCTCGTCGAGCACCAGGCTCGACCAGATCTCGTCGTAGACCGATTGCGGGGCGTCGGGAGGCAGGAGGGCGAACTGGCGGACGGCGAGCGCCATGTTCTGGCAGCGCTGCTCGATACGGTCCTGGCCCTGCAGGGCGTTGATGATGATCCGGGCGGCCTCGCGGCGCGCCTCGTCGGCCGAGATTGACTTGTCGGCGAGCAATTCGAGGGCCTGTGTCACGCCTTCCACCATGCCGGCAGTCTGGCGCGCGGTTTCGTCGAGCTCGCGGGCGAGCCTTTGCAGAGACATGTAGAGAAAACCCCCGTAGTGCTAGCGGACCCTAGCGCGGATTTCTGAATGGCTCCTTGCGAATGCGCGGGCGTCAGGGTGGACCCGAGGCATTTGGTTAGCGCTTCACTAACGAATTGACGGTAACGATGACATCCCAATCTATCGGGTCCAACGTTACTATGGTCATGTCGAGTTCACTGCCTCCCGAGTTCGATCGTGGTGTGGTGACGACCGTACATCAGGGTGATTGCCTGGTGTCGAACGAGGTGGACCTGACCTTCTCGACAGTGCTTGGCAGCTGCATCTCGGCCTGCGTCCGCGACCGGGTCGCCAATGTCGGCGGCATGAACCATTTCCTGCTGGCCGAGCAGTCGGCCTCGGCAGCGGATCGCTATGGCGCCTCGGCGCGCTACGGCGCGTTCGCCATGGAACAGCTGATCAACAAGGTGCTGACGCGCGGCACCGGCCGCAAGGCCAACCTCGAGATCAAGGTGTTCGGCGGCGGCAAGATCAATGGCGCGCTCGACGATATCGGGCTCAAGAACATCGGGTTCGTGCGCGAGTTCCTCGCCAACGAAGGCTATGAGATGGCCAAGGAAGATCTCGGCGGCACCTATGCGCGCCGGGTGATGTTCAAACCCTATTCCGGCCGTGCCTTCATCAAGCGGCTCGACAATACCGCCAACGCCTCGATCGCCAGGGAAGAGCTGGCGGTGGCGGCGAGCCGCCGCAGCGTCATCACCAAGCCGATGGTCGACGATATCGAGCTGTTCTGAGCCGGCTCGGCCGCTTTTCCTGCGCCGCCACACGCATCATTACCAAGTTCTTACGCGCCTCCGGGCAAGTATAGGTTTGATTAACCATTCCGGTTTTAGGGTCGCGGCGAGGGCCTGGGGAGGCCCGCCGGGGCTCGGTGATTCGTGCGGCGCTTCAGTGTGGCGCTCATCGCTAATCTATGTTGGCTTGCCGCTCTGCTGATCGCGGTCGGCGGCGTGCTGCTGTTCGGCGTGGGCCTCGTGAGCGCGGTGCTGGCGATCGTTGCGGCCGGCGCGGCGACAACGGGCGCGGCGATCATCGGGTTGCGCGCCGATCGGGCGTTCTCCGAGCGGCTCACCGCCATTGGCCAGGCGGTCGGGGTCCGCGCGGGCGAGGCCACCAGCCTCGAAGCGGTGGTGAAGAGCCTCTGCACCCGGCTCGACCGGGCCTACAACTTCAAGGCGGCGTTCGGCAGCATGCGACAGCCGGCGGCGCTGGTCGATGCCGATGGCGAGATTCTCGGGGTCAGCAACGGCCTGGTGCTGGTTGAACCGAAAGCCGAGGAAGGCGGGCTGATCTCCGATGTGCTGGGCGGCCGGGTGCTGCTCGAGGACATGGCGGAGGAGAGCATCGTCGTGGTCGGCGACCGCCGCTTTGTGGCCGAGCGGCGCGAGCTGGGCGGCGGGCGCTCGATCCTCGAGTTCACCCCGGCGGGCTACCACATCGCAGACGACGATTTCGATGCCTTCGTCACCGCGCTCAGCAATGGCCGCACCGGGTTCCGTTTCGACGACTGGGGGATGCAGCATTCGCCGGCGCTGAAGGCTTTGGGCGGGGCGCTCGAACAGTTCGACAAATCGGTGAAGGCGATCGGCCAGTTGCTGCGCGGCGAACAGATCGACGCGCTCTTACTGATGGGCGCCGGGGCGATGGCGACGGAGCTGAGGCAGTTCGAGCAGGACCTCAACGCGATCCTGGTCGAGCGTGAGGAAGCGCTGATGGCGCGCGCCCATCTCGAGGCCAAGATGGAGGCGATCCTCAGAGCCATCGATCGTTACCGGGCCAGCGTCACCAGTCTTGCCGAACTCGCCGACCAGAGCCGCGCGGGCCTGACCGTGGCGTCGAGCGCCATCGAGAAGGGCCGCGCCAAGGCGCAGTCGGTGCGTGCGCTCGAGCGGCAGGCGATGGCGCTGGCGGCCGATGCGGCGCTTGCGGTACAGCGCACCAGTGCGTCGGTCGGCGGCGTGGAAAGCACGACGGCCGAGATCGACCGGATGGTGTCGAGCATCGAGGACGTGAGCTTCCGCACCAACCTGTTGGCGCTCAACGCCGCGGTGGAAGCGGCGCGGGCCGGTGAGAAGGGCGCCGGCTTCGCCGTGGTGGCGGCCGAGGTGCGCACCCTGGCGCAGGCGACGCAGAAGGCGGCGCGCGAGATCAAATCGCTGGTCGGCACTTCGCGGCGCGAAGCCAGCGCATCGGTCGAGGAAGCGGCATCGCTCAAAAAGATTCTCTCCGGCCTCGGTGGACATTTAGAGAATCTAAGCAATGAGACGGACATGATCGCCGGTGCACTGGATGAGGGCAGCGGCGCCATCGCCCGGCTCGGCGGCAGCGTTGCTGCGGTCGGCTCGGAAGCGGCGAAAGCCCTGCAACTCCCAGCGCGGAGGCGTACGGCCTAGAATGGGCCAGGGGGCAGTATGGAACAGGGCGAATTTGCCCTCAGTGACCGCGAGTTCAATCGGGTCAAGGCACGCGTCTATCAGGAAGCCGGAATCTCGCTGTCGGAGGCCAAGCGCACCCTTGTGGTGTCGCGGCTCGGCAAGCTCGTTCGCGCGCTGCGGCTCAACTCGTTCGATGCCTATCTCGATTATCTCGAGCGGCAGGGCACGCCCGCCGATGCGCAGGAGTTCATCAACGCGCTGACCACCAACCTGACGCGGTTCTGGCGCGAGGATCACCATTTCGATCATCTCGAGGGCTATGTGCGTCAGCTGATGGCGCAGCGGCCACGGGTGGGCGCCAACGGGCGGCCGAAGCTGCGGATCTGGTCGGCCGGCTGCTCGACCGGGCAGGAGCCCTACACCATCGCGCTGAGCCTGCTCTCGGCGTTCCCGGAGCTCAAGCGCTGGGACTTCCGCATCCTTGCCACCGATATCGACACCAACGTCGTGGCGAAGGCGGCGGGTGGGATCTATCCGGAAGCCGAGCTCAACGGGCTGTCGCGCGAGCGGGCCGCGCTGTTCGAACGCGCCGGCGCCGGTCAGGTGCAGATCCCGATGGCGGCGCGCGAACTGATCGCCTTCAAGCCGCTCAACCTGATGCACAATCCCTGGCCGATGAAGGGGCCGTTCGACGCGGTGTTCTGCCGGAACGTCGCCATTTATTTCGACAAGAAGACGCAGGGCGAACTGTTCGCGCGGCTGGGAGCGATCCTGGTGCCGGACGGCTTTCTCTATATCGGACACTCCGAAAACCTGGGCGCCGGCGGCGCCAATTTCCGGCTGGTCGGCAAGACCATCTACCAGGCACGCGCACAGCAGAAGGCGAGGGACGCAGCATGAGCATCAAGGTGCTGGTCGTCGATGATTCCGCACTCATTCGCGAGGTGCTGAGCCGCACGCTGGGCAAGGATGGCGACATCATCGTCGTCGGTACGGCCGAGGATCCGATCGATGCGCGCTCCAAGGTCAAGGACCTCAACCCTGACGTGGTGACGCTCGATATCGAGATGCCCAACATGAACGGGCTGCAGTTCCTCGACAAACTGATGCGGCTCCATCCACTGCCGGTGGTGATGGTCTCGACGCTGACCACCAAGGGGGCGAGCGAGACGCTCCTGGCACTGGAACTGGGCGCGGTGGATTTCGTCGCCAAACCCAACGCGACGCTGTCGGGCGGGCTCGATGCGTTCGGCGAGAACCTGCGCCAGAAGGTGCGCGCAGCGGCCCATTCCGACGTGAAGGGCCGCGCCATGAAGGCGCCGACGGCCAAGGTGCCGGTGCGCACCGCGGCGGCACCGAACGGCGCGTTGATCGCCATTGGGGCCTCGACCGGCGGGGTCGAGGCGATCCGCGTGGTGCTGAGCGAGATGCCGGCGGACTGCCCGCCGATCGTCATTGCGCAGCACATGCCGGCGGGGTTCACCAGCCGCTTCGCCGGGCGGCTCGACGAGCTGACCGAGCTCAAGGTGGTGGAAGCCGAGGACCGGATGCCGCTGCTGGCCGGCCACGCCTATGTGGCGCGCGGCGATTTTCATTTGCGGGTCGAGCGGAGCTCGGGCCAGCTCAAGTGCCGGGTGACGCAGGATGAACTGACGTCCGGGCACCGACCGAGCGTCGACGTGCTGTTCGAGTCGGTGGCCAGGACCGTGGGGCCGATGGCGGTGGGCGCCATCCTCACCGGCATGGGCCGCGACGGGGCGCGGGGGCTGAAGCTGATGCGCGAGGCGGGGGCCTATACGGTGGGGCAGAGCCAGGCTTCGGCGCTGGTCTACGGCATGCCGCGGGTGGCGTTCGAAGAGGGGGCGGTGATCGAACAGGCGCCGGTCGAAAGCATCGCGGCGCGGCTCGCGGCAGCGCTCACTCGGCTCAAATCCGCAGCATAACACGGGTTCGGATTGAAGGTTTGGTAACGGAATGTGCCTAGGGTTTTACGATACGCAACCCGGGCGTATTTCGGGCAGCTAGAAGGCGCAGCGTAACGATGCCGAAGGCAAGTGCAGTCAGTGTGATGATCGTCGATGACCAGCAGTCCATGCGGGGCATCTGCAAATACATCCTCACCCAGCTGGGATTCACCAACATTGTCGAAGCCAAGTCGGGGCGCGATGCGCTCGGCAAGCTCGAAAAGAGCAGTGTCGACCTGATCATCTCGGACTGGAACATGGACGATATCGACGGGCTGACGCTGCTGCGCGTCATCCGCAAGCACCCCAAGACGCAGGGCATGCCCTTCATCATGGCCACCGGCCGCTCCGACAAGGAGCAGGTGAAGGAAGCGATCTCGTCGGGCGTCAACAATTACATCATCAAGCCGTTCGACGCCTCGACCATGAAGAAGCGCATCGAGGCGGTGATCGGCGTGCTGTCGTAAGCGCAGCCTCCTGCTGAAGCCACCAAGGCCGCCTCCGGGCGGCCTTTGCTTTTCCGGTCAAGCACTTGCTGCAGCAGGTCTTTCAGGCAGTCGATGCATCGACTGCGGGGTGGCGGATGTAATCGACTACATGCCCGGAAATGCTGGGTTTGCTACGCATCGTTCCGTAACACGAAATTAATCCGGCGCTGCCAGTCTTTGTCGCAGTCGTGCACTTGGGGGAGGGCCGACGTGAGGCGGGAGGTGCGATTGCTGCGCGCCTTCGGCGTCCTCTCCCCAATGCCACCGGAGGGGAGAGACGGGATGGCTTGGTTCCCAAAATTCAAGATCGCGCAGAAGCTGCCGCTGGCACTGGTCGGCTCGGCGCTGCTGGTCAGCGCCGGCGTCGGTATCGCCAGCTACCTGATCGGCTCGAGCACCGTCGACCAGATGAGCATCCGGCAGATGCAGATGGCGGCCGGCGACCGGGTCAAATCGTTCGAGACCTATCTCGAAACCATCGAGGCAGACCTGGTGAACCAGGCGGCGGCCGAAAGCGTGCAGACGACGCTGCGTGACTTCGCCATCGGCTGGGGGCAGTTCGCCACCTCGAAGCCCTCCGCCGATCCGATCGCCACGCTGCGCGGCAACTACATCGACAACAACCCCAACGCCGCCGGCTCGCGCCAGGCGCTCGACACGCCCGAGCAGGCGCCGGGCGCCAAGAAGTGGAACTACGATTTCCTCCACTCCAAGGTGCACCCGAACTTCCGGCGGCAGCTCGAGGCGCGCGGCTATTCGGACCTGTTCCTGTTCGATCCCAAGGGCAACCTCGTCTATTCGGTGATGAAGAACGACGACTTCGCGCGGAACTTCGCCGAGGGTGGCGATCTCGCCGATAGCGGGCTGGGGCGGGCGTTCCGCAGTGCTGCGGCGTTCACCGAGCCGGGCAAGGTGGCGTTCGAAGACCTGAGCCTCTATGCGGTGGCCGGCATGCCGGCGAGCTTTCTCGCAACGCCGGTGTTCGACGCGCGCAGCAAGCTGATCGGGGTGATGGCGATCGAAATGCCGATCGGGCCGATCAACCTGATGCTGCAGGACAATGCCAATCTGGGGCAGACCGGCGAGAGTATCCTCGTCGGCGCCGACAAGCTGATGCGGTCGGACTCGGTGTTCTCCGCGGACAACGACACGCTGAGCGCCACTTACGACTACCCGGTGGTCGATGCGGCCTTGGCGGGCAATCGGGCCGATGGCATCACTACGGACTATCGCGGCATGCGGATGATCGCCACGGCGCTGCCGGTGGAGTTCAACGGCGCCAAGTGGGCGATGGTCACCACGATGAGCGAGGACGAAGCCTTCGCGCCGGTGACCGAGATGCGCAACATGATGCTGCTGGTGGGCGGGGGCCTGCTGGCTCTGGCGGCGGTAGTCGGCTTCCTCTTCTCACGCAGCATTTCGAAACCGATCAGCCGGTTGACCGAGACGATGGGCGCGCTGGCGGAGGGCAAACTCGACACCGAAGTGCAGGGCGCCGGCCGCAGCGACGAAATCGGCGACATGGCCAAGGCCGTGCAGGTGTTCAGGGAGAATGCGCTGAAGGTCACCGAGCTGACCGAAGGCGAGCGTGCCGCCTCGATCCAGCGCCGGGCCGACCGGACCGAGATGATGCAGACCCTGCAGCAGGCGTTCGGCGAAGTGGTGGATGCGGCGATCGCAGGCGATTTTACCAAGCGCGTCAAGGCGGAGTTTCCGGATCAGGAGCTCAATGCGCTGGCGCACGGGGTGAACGAGCTGGTGGCAACCGTCGATCGCGGCATGAGCGAAACGGCCGAGGTGCTGGCGGCCCTGGCCCATACCGACCTGACCCAGCGGGTGCGCGGCGACTACCAGGGCGCCTTCCTGAGGCTCAAGACCGACACCAATGCGGTGGCCGAAAAGCTCGGCGAAATCGTCATGGGACTGAAGCAGACCTCGCGCTCGCTGAAGACCGCGACGGGCGAGATCCTGTCGGGCGCCAACGACCTCTCGGAGCGCACCACCAAGCAGGCGGCGACGATCGAGGAGACCTCGGCGGCGATGGAGCAGCTGTCCGGCACGGTGCTTGCCAATGCCGAACGGGCCAAGGATGCGTCCAATGTTGCGGCGACGGTGACGCGGACCGCTGAAGACGGTGGGCAGGTGATGCGCCAGGCGACCGAAGCGATGGAGCGGATCACCCACTCGTCGGGCAAGATCAGCAACATCATCGGGATGATCGACGACATCGCTTTCCAGACGAACCTGTTGGCGCTGAACGCCTCGGTGGAAGCAGCGCGCGCCGGTGACGCCGGCAAGGGCTTTGCCGTGGTGGCCGTGGAAGTGCGGCGGCTGGCGCAGTCGGCAGCCAGCGCGTCGAGCGAGGTGAAGGCGCTGATCGAACAGTCGGGCAGCGAGGTGAAGGGCGGCTCGAAGCTGGTGGCCGAGGCGGCGGCCAAGCTCGAAGCGATGCTGGTGGCGGCACGCTCTTCGAACGAATTGATGGATTCGATCGCGCGGGCCAGCCAGGAGCAGGCCTCGGCCATCGAGGAGGTCAACGCTGCCGTTCGAACGATGGACGAGATGACCCAGCACAACGCGGCGCTGGTCGAAGAAACCAATGCAGCGATCGAGCAGACCGAGGCGCAGGCGACGGAACTCGACCGGATCGTCGAAGTGTTCCGCATCGGCGAGGCCGAGCCGATACGCGCCGTGGAGCCGCCGGCCAAGGGGATCCGGGCGCTGCAGGACAAGGTGCGCACCGCCGCCAAGTCTTACCTCAGCCGTGGCAATGCCGCCCTCGACAAGGATTGGGCCGAGTTCTAGGGCATCGAGTTTGATGAAGCAGTGGTGGTTGATCGTCAGCAGAGAAGATGGGCGTCTACTACCGTCTTTTCTTTCGGCAACACGATGCGCCGTTCGTCCGCAAATGCTGAGCGCACTACGTGTCGTTCCGTAATCAGAAATTAAGGCGGGGTGCCTAGTCTCCGCCAAGTTGTGCACGGGCCTTTGGGGGATGAGGCGGCGTGAACAGCGGAGGCAGGATGCTTCCGTTACGCTGCGGCAGGACTGCCGCTCCCCCGGAAGGCCAATATTTGGGGGGATATTAGCATGGGTTGGCTTCCGAAATTCAAGATTGCCCAGAAACTGCCATTGGCCATGGTGGGGTCGGCGCTGCTGGTCAGTGTCGGTGTGGGGCTCGGAAGCTACGTGATCGGCTCGGGCATTGTCGCCGACATGAGCGCGCGGCAGATGCAGACGGTGGCCTCGAGCCACGCCGACAAATTCTCCACCTATTTGAAGACCATCGAAGCCGACCTGGTGAACAGCGCCGCGACCGACAGCGCGGTGAACGCGGTGCGCGATTTCGCCATCGCGTGGAAGAGCTTTGCCAAGGCGACGCCGCCGGGTGATCCGATCGTGGTGCTGCGCGAGGCGTTCATCACCAACAATCCGCACCCCGCGGGCCAGCGGCAACTGCTCGATATCAACGACAAGGGCCGGACCAACTACGACACCACGCACGACAAGGTGCAGGCGACATTCCGCCGGCAGCTGGAGCTGCGCGGCTACCGCGATTTCTACATGTTCGATACGGCAGGCAATCTCGTCTACTCGGTGATGAAGAACGATGACTTCACCTCGAACTTCGCCGAGGGCGGCGACATGGCCGATAGCGGCCTGGGGCGGGTGTACCGCAAGGCGCTGGCGCTGACCGAGCGCGGGCAGGTGGCCTACGAGGATGCCTCGGTCTATGCGATCGCCGGCTCGCCGGCGAGCTTCATCGCGACGCCGGTGATCGACGTCCGCGGCAAGCTGATGGGGGTGATGGCGATCCAGATGCCGGTCACGCCGATCAACCAGATGCTGCAGGAGAACAGCCAGCTCGGCCAGACCGGCGAGAGTTTCTATGTCGGCGCCGACAAGCTGATGCGCTCGGACTCGGTGTTCTCCGAAGGCGATGACACGCTGAGCGCCGTCTACGACAATCCGGTGGTCGAGGCAGCGTTGGCGGGTAACGCCGCCAATGGCGTCACCACCGACTATCGCGGCATGCGGATGCTGGCCAACGCCACCCCGGTTACGTTCAACGGCACCACCTGGGCGATGGTCACCACCATTGCCGAGGACGAAGCGTTCGCACCGGTGGCGCAGTTGAGGAACACCATGCTGGCGATCGGCGCGGGGCTCTTGGCGCTGGCGGCGTTGGTCGGCGTGCTGGTCTCGCGCAGCATTTCGAAGCCGATCAGCCGGCTGACCGCGACCATGGGCGCCCTGGCCGAAGGCAAGCTCGACACCGAGGTGAAGGGCGCCGGCCGCCGCGACGAGATCGGCGACATGGCCAAGGCCGTGCAGGTGTTCAAGGAGAACGCGCTGAAGGTCACCGAGATGACCGAAGGCGAGCGCACGGCCTCGGTGCAGCGCCGCGTCGAGCGCACGGCGATGATGCAGGAGTTGCAGAAGGCATTCGGCGAAGTGGTCGATGCGGCGATCTCGGGCGATTTTTCGAGGCGCGTCGAGGCGGAGTTCCCCGATCAGGAGCTGAACGCCCTGGCGCATGGCGTCAACGAACTGGTCGCGACGGTGGATCGCGGGCTGATCGAGACCGGCGACGTGCTGTCGGCGCTGGCGCAGACCGACCTGACACAGCGGGTGAACGGCCAGTATGGCGGCGCCTTCGCCCGGTTGAAGGACGACACCAATGCGGTGGCCGAGCGGCTGACCGAAATCGTCGGACAGCTCAAGGGCACCTCGCGCTCGCTGAAGACGGCGACGGGCGAGATCCTGTCGGGCGCCAATGACCTGAGCGAACGCACCACCAAGCAGGCGGCGACGATCGAGGAGACCTCGGCGGCGATGGAGCAGCTGTCGGGCACGGTGTTGGCCAACGCGGAGCGGGCCAAGGATGCGTCCAGTGTCGCAGCGACGGTGACGCGGACCGCCGAAGACGGTGGCCAGGTGATGCACCAGGCGACCGAAGCGATGGAGCGGATCACTGCGTCCTCGGGCAAGATCTCGAACATCATCGGGATGATCGACGACATCGCCTTCCAGACCAACCTCCTGGCGCTGAACGCGTCGGTGGAAGCAGCGCGGGCCGGCGACGCCGGCAAGGGCTTTGCGGTGGTGGCGGTGGAAGTGCGGCGGCTGGCGCAGTCGGCCGCCGGGGCATCCAGCGAGGTGAAGGCGCTGATCGAGCAGTCGGGGACCGAAGTCAGGGGCGGCTCGAAGCTGGTGGCCGAGGCAGCGGCCAAGCTCGAGGCGATGCTGGTGGCGGCGCGGTCGTCGAACGAATTGATGGATTCGATCGCCCGGGCCAGCCAGGAACAGGCGTCGGCAATCGAAGAGGTCAACGCCGCCGTCCGGACCATGGACGAGATGACCCAGCACAATGCCGCGCTGGTCGAACAAACCAACGCGGCGATCGAGCAGACCGAGGCGCAGGCGACGGAGCTCGACCGGATCGTCGAAGTGTTCCGCATCGAAGCGCAGGCGGCGCCGGCGCGGGCCACCGAGGCACCGGCCAAAGGCATTCGGGCCCTGCAGGACAAGGTGCGGACCGCAGCCAAGTCCTACCTCAGCCACGGCAATGCCGCGGTCGACAAGGACTGGGCGGAGTTCTAGCCGTTTGTTTCTGTCGCGCTTTCGAACCGGAAAAGTCTGCAACTTTTCCTGAAAGCGTTCCGGCACCTGACGGTCCTCGCGAAACGTCCAGAAGGGACAGGCATGCGCAAACTCACCCGGACCATAGCCGCTCTCGTCATCGGTGCCCTGCCGCTCTGTGGCGGGCTCTATCTGGGGTGGCAGACGACGGCCGAGATAGACGCGGCGCAGCGCGAGTCCGATGGGGTGCGCTATGCCGGGCTGGTGCTGCCGGAACTGGTCGGGCTCGCCCGAGACGGCGCGCTGCCGGCGGCCGATCCGGCGCTGGCCGAGGCGGCGCGGAGCAGCGATGCGCAATTCGGCACGACCTCGCTGTCGCGGGCCTACGACGCGCTGAAGGCGGAACTGGCCGCCGGGGCGCATCCGGCGGCGGCGCGCAACGCCGCGGCGATACTGGTGCAGCGCATCCATGACAGCTCCGGGCTCAGTGCCGACCCGGGTGCAGAGCAACTGATCGAGGTGCCGCAAGCGGCCAATGCGGGGCCGCTCTCGCCGGCGCTCATGCAGGCGGCGCGCTATGCGGGTGCGGTGCAGCCGGCCGAGCTGGCGCGGCTCGAAGAGGTGCTGGCCGAGTTCCGCGCGGCGACCACCGACGGCGGGACCACGCCAGAGGGCAAGGCTTACATAGCGGCGGCGACAGCGTTGGCGGATCGGGTGGCGGCGGGCATCGCGGCGATCCCCGATGCCAAGGCGCGATCGGCTTTCGACTGGGCCGGGCTCGATGCGGCCCACGACGCGTTCCAGGATGCGGCGCTGGCGCTGGGCCGCGCTTCGGGCGCCGATATGCGGCAACTGCTGGAGCAGCGGATCGTCGAAGCGGGCGCGCGGCTCAACTGGATCGGCGGAAGCAGTGCAGCCTTGGCGCTGCTCCTGGGGCTCGCGGCGTGGTTCGGGCTGGGGTGGCTGGGTCAACCCCGGATTAAGGAAGCTTCCCTATCGTTCGCAACAGGGATGAGCGGGGAAGCCGGGCACGAAAGCCGCGGCGACATGGGGGCTAGAATGGCCACAACGTCTTCGCAGGCCAAAGGTGGGCTGGCGCTTACCACGACGATCTCGGCAATGGTGTTCCTCGCGGTGACGGTGGCCATCGCCACCGTGCTGTTCGCGGTGTGGACGATGCTCGCCGCCAATACGCGCGACACCGCCAACCAGCGGCTCGCGGCGGATCTCAGGATTGCCGCGGCGATCCTCGAAGTGAACCTGCCGAACTCCGACATCTTCTGGAACGAGGCAGGCGAGCTCGAAAAGATCGAAGCCAAGGCGATGCCGAAATTCCGCAACCACGATCTGATCGACACGATCGGGCGAGTGACCGGCGATACGGCGACGCTGTTCGTGTTCGATGCGGAGACCCAGGATTTCACCCGCAAGTCGACCACCATTGTCGACGACAAGGGCGAGCGGATTCTCGAAACGCCGCTGGCGCGCGACGGCGCAGCCTATCCGGTGGTGGCAGCCGGCGGCACTTATCAGGGCGAGGCCAATGTATTGGGCGTTCCCTACTATGCCATCTACCGGCCGATCCAGAACCTCAACAACGAGGTGATCGGGCTCATCTATGTCGGCATCCCGAAAGCGGAGATCGATGCGGCGGCGAGTGAGGGGCTGCAACTGCTGGCGCTGGTCGGCGCGGTGGCGGTGCTAGTGATCGGAGCGCTCTCGGTGTTCGCGGCATCGCGGCTGATGCGGCCGGTGCCGATGCTGTCGAAGAGCATGCGGCTGGTGGCCGGCGGCGCGCTCGAAACAGCGATCCCCTATACTGGCCTCCGCAACGAGATCGGCGAGATGGCGCGCAATGTCGAGGTGTTCCGCGCCAACGCACTGAAGGTGCAGGAGCTGACCGAGGACGAGCGGCTGGCGCTGGAGCAGCGCCGGGCCGAGCGGGCCGAGATGATGCAGTCGCTGCAGCAGAGCTTTGGCGACGTGGTGGATGCCGCGACATCGGGCGATTTCTCGCGCCGCGTCGCGACCCGCTTTGCCGACGATGAGCTGAACCGGCTGGCGGGCAGCGTCAACACGCTCGTCGAGACGGTTGAGCGGATCATCGGCGATACCGGTGCAGCGCTGGCGGCGCTGGCCGATACCGACCTGACGCACCGCATCGAGGGCAGCTACGAGGGCGCCCTCGGGCAGCTGCGCGACGACACCAATGAGGTGGCGGAAAAGCTCAGCCATATCGTCTTGACGCTGAAGCAGACCTCGCGCTCGCTGAAGACGGCGACGGGTGAGATCCTGTCGGGCGCCAACGATCTGAGCGAGCGCACGACGCGGCAGGCGGCGACGATCGAAGAGACTAGCGCGGCCATGACGCTGCTGGCCGATACGGTGCGGGCAAATGCCGAGAAGGCCGAGGATGCACGCCATGTGGCCGAGGATGTCAGCCGCACCGCCGAAGCCGGCGGCGCAGTGATGCAGCAGGCCAATGTGGCGATGGAGCGGATCACCCAGTCATCGGCCAAGATCTCCAACATCATCGGCATGATCGACGACATCGCCTTCCAGACCAACCTCCTGGCGCTCAACGCCTCGGTGGAGGCAGCGCGCGCGGGCGAAGCCGGCAAGGGCTTTGCCGTGGTGGCGGTCGAGGTGCGGCGGCTGGCGCAATCGGCCGCGCAGGCCTCGAGCGAGGTCAAGGTGCTGATCGAGCAGTCGGGCACCGAAGTCAAAGGCGGCACCAAGCTGGTGGCCGAGGCAGCCGACAAGCTCGAGGCCATGCTGGCGGCGGCGCGGCGCTCCAACGCGCTGATGGCGGCGATTGCCGCCGACAGCCGGCAGCAGGCGGGCTCGATCGACGAGGTCAACGCGGCGGTGCGGCAGCTCGACGAGATGACGCAGCACAATGCGGCGCTGGTCGAGGAGATCAATGCCGCGATCGAGCAGACCGAGGCGCAGGCCGGTGAAGTCGACGGCATTGCCGACATCTTCACCGTCGATGCCGGCGGCATCGGGCGTACCTCCCGCGCAGCGTGACGGCCTCGCCGGCGGCGCCGTCGCGGGTGACCACATTTCAACTGTCCTAGAGCGTTTTCACCCAGCGCCTTAGGTCGCCGTTTGACGCGATGTTAACGCTGCCATGCTGTGATCGCGAGTGAGACGCAGGACGCATTTCAGCTCGTCGACACTCCAGAAGGACTACGACCCCTCCATGCCCGCCAAGACCAAATTCAAGCTGCCGTCGCTCAAGCTTCGGGGCTCAATTATTCTGGCCGCCGCCGCCATTTTCACGGTCGCCATCGGCACATCGCTCTACTACGTGGTCTCCAGCAATCGCGCCCAGGACCTGGCGCAGGCCGACGAAGTGGTTGGCGGGCTGGCCGAGACGCAGGCCGAGAGCATCAAGACGTTCCTGACCGGCTTCGCGGTGGCGGCGGATTCAACGGCGCGCACCGCCGAGGCGCTGCTCGCCAACCATGATACGTCGCCGACCACCTACGGCACCATCGTCACCAAGCAGCTGGCGAGCCTGCCGGGGGCACTGGGCGTCTACATGATGTTCTCGCCGGACTCGGCGCTCTACGCGCGCCCGACCTTTGCCGGTTCACACTTCCTGATCAGCGGCAACCATGTCGGCATCCTCGCCGAGAACAAGCCGGATGGCACGGTGGGCTATGGTTCGCTCGACAGCCCGGCGGGGTTTGACAGCTGGTTCACCGGGCCGTTGAAGGCGGGCGTCGCCGCGATCTCCGGCCCCGACAATATCGAGGGCAAGCTCTACACCAGCTTCACCAACATCATCAAAGATCCGTCGGGCAAGCCGGTCGGGATGAGCGGCGTCGCCTTCGACTCGGCGGTGCTGGCGTCCAAGCTCGGCAGCGAGCCGCCGATGGGCAATGGCTTCATGGGCATCATCAACCAGCGCAACGTCTGGGTGCTGAACCCCGATCCCAAGCTGATCGGCACAGAAGTGACCGAGCCCTGGGCGCTCGAGGCGCTGACCGCCATGACGTCGTCCGAGACGTTCTCGTCGACCGGCGAAGCGGCGGGCCAGACCTGGAAGATGAATGCCCGCAAGGTCGACCTGCCCGGCGCCGATGCGGCCTGGACGGTGGTCGTCGCCGTGCCGCAGGCAACGCTGCTCGCCGACTCCGAAGCGCAGCTCCTGAACCTCTTGATCGGCGGCGTGGTGATCTTCGCGCTCGGCCTTCTGGCGTTCGCCTGGCTCGGCACGGCAATCGCCAAGCCGATCAGCAGGATGACCGGCGTGATGCGCAAGATCGCCGATGGCGACTACAGCGTCGAAGTGCCGTTCGGTACGATGCGCAACGAGATCGGCGACATGGCGAAAGCCGTCGAGGTGTTCCGCGCGAACGGCCTCAAGGTCGCCGAGATGACCGAAGCGGATGCGGCGCGGATCATCCGCGACCAGCAAGCGCGCACCGCGATGATGGCCGAGCTGCAGAAGGCATTCGGCCAGGTGGTGGATGCGGCGGTGGCCGGCGACTTCTCGCGCCGAGTGGAGACCGAATTCCCCGATGCCGAGCTCAACGCCATTGCCGGCTCGATCAACAACCTCGTCGCCACGGTCGATCGCGGCCTCGGCGAGACCGGTGAAGTGCTGGCGGCTTTGGCCGACACCAACCTCACCAAGCGCATGGAAGGCGAGTATGAGGGCGCTTTCGCCCGCTTGCGCGACGACACCAATGCGGTGGGGGACAAGCTGAGCCAGATCGTCGGCCAGCTCAAGGAAACCTCGCGCTCGCTGAAGACCGCGACCGGCGAAATCCTCTCCGGCGCCAACGACCTCAGCGAACGCACCACCAAGCAGGCGGCGACGATCGAGGAAACCTCGGCGGCGATGGAGCAGCTTTCGACCACCGTGCTGCAGAATGCCGAGCGGGCCCGCGAGGCGAGCGAAGTGGCGAGTACCGTTACCCGCACCGCCGAAGAGGGTGGCCAGGTGATGGGCGACGCCAACGCGGCGATGGAACGGATCACCCAGTCTTCGGCCAAGATTTCGAACATTATCGGGCTGATCGACGACATCGCCTTCCAGACCAATCTCCTCGCGCTCAACGCCTCGGTGGAAGCGGCGCGCGCCGGTGATGCCGGCAAGGGCTTTGCCGTGGTCGCGGTGGAAGTGCGGCGCCTGGCGCAGTCGGCCGCCAGCGCCTCGAGCGAAGTGAAGGCGCTGATCGAGCAATCGGGCACGGAAGTGAAGACCGGCTCGAAGCTGGTGGCGGATGCGGCCGCGCGGCTGGTCGCCATGCTGGAGGCGGCGCGCTCGAGCAACCTGTTGATGGACGGCATCGCGCGCGACAGCCGCGAACAGGCCTCGGCGATCGAAGAGGTGAACACCGCGGTGCGCCAGCTCGACGAGATGACGCAGCACAACGCAGCGCTGGTCGAGGAGACCAACGCGGCGATCGAGCAGACCGACGGGCAGGTGAACGAACTCGACCGGATCGTCGACATCTTCACCATCTCGGGCGCCGCGCCGCAGCGCGTGGTGCAGGTGGCGCCGCCGGCCCGCGGCATCAAGGGTTTGCAGGAGCGGGTGAAGAAGGCCGCGAGCTCCTACCTGAGCCAGGGCAATGCCGCGATCGACAAGGACTGGGCCGAATTCTGATCCGGTGAATTCTGGGTTCGACAAATGCTGAGCGGCTCACAATTGTGAGCCGCCAGCGATAACCCTGACACTCGGTGTCAGGTGATCCATGCGAAACCCTCTCCCGCGTTACAACGGAGAGGGTTTCGTTCATGACCCAGACACTCGAGCTCGTCACCTTCAGGCTGGCCCGCGGCAGCGGGCAGCAGTTCATCGATGCCAATGCGGCGATCAGCGACTGGCTGAAGCGGCAGCCCGGGTTCGTATCGCGTCACCTCGCTGAGCGCGATGACGGCAGCTATGTCGACATCGTGTTCTGGCGGACGCATGAAGCAGCACTGGCGGCCAGCGGAAAAATGATGGAAGAGATGGCCCAGAGCGAGGCCATGACCATGATCGATCCCATGGGCCTCGAGATGAGCCATGGCACAATCCGACTCTCGGTCGACTGAAATGGTCGCCGATCTGATGCAAATCGTCCGGTCCTTTCCGCAGCCGGTCGCTGACCTCGCGCAGAAACTGGCGCTGACGCTGCTCTCGGTGCGGCCGGACCTCGACGCCAAGGCGCGGTTGGGCTGGGGCTCGGTCAACTACCGGCATCCCATCGCCGGGTTCGTCTGCGCCATCTTTCCGATGGATGATCATGTGTCGCTGGTGTTCGAGCACGGGCGACTGCTGAGCTCGCCGCTGCTCGAGGGCAACGGCAAGCAGGTGCGCTTCATCCGGTTCGAGCCGGGTGTCGAGATCCCCGAAGACGAGATCGCCATCCTCCTCGCCGAGGCCATTGCGCTCAAGGCGTGAGCCGTGCAGAAAACCTCCGACGACTATCTCCGGAGATTTCCCATGGCGCGTATCGGGCTTGTGGCGCATGACGACAAGAAGGACGAACTGGTCGCCTGGGCCAAGCTCAACCGCGACAAGCTCGCGTTGCACGAGTTGTGGGGCACCGGCACCAGCGGCGGCCGGGTCACCGACGGCACCGGCCTCAAGGTGACGCGTCTGCTGAGCGGGCCGCTGGGCGGCGATGCGCAGCTCGGCGCAATGATCGCCGAGGGCCGGCTCGATGCGCTGATCTTCTTCCAGGATCCGCTTACCGCCATGCCGCACGACGTCGATATCAAATCGCTGACGCGGCTCGCGACGCTCTACAACATCCTGTTGGCGCCAAACCACAGAACGGCCGACGCAGTGCTCGCCGCGCTTTGACCGTCTGGTCAAAGTCTCCACAACCCTATAAGAGCCGCCCCCAATCGAAACGCGGTGCTTGGTTGACCGGTGTTTGTGCATATGCGCAGATGACCGCAAAACCGGCACAAGCCGCGAAGAAGAACGATTTCATCAGGACGGGGGCGGGGTGTCCTTCGACGCAGTCATCGACGTGAAGAACGTCAGCAAGCGCTTTGGCGGCTTGCGCGCAGTCAACGATTGTTCGCTCCGGGTCGAGCGCGGCTCGATTACCGGGCTGATCGGGCCGAACGGCGCCGGTAAATCGACGCTGTTCAACCTGGTCGCTGGCAATATCGTGCCCGATAGCGGGCAGATTATCTTTGATGGCCAAGATGTTACCGGCCTGAAACCGCACCAGCTGTTTCACCGCGGCATGCTGCGCACCTTCCAGATCGCGCACGAATTCTCCAACATGACGGCGCTGGAGAACCTGATGATGGTGCCATCGGGGCAGCCGGGCGAAAGCCTGGTGAAGACCTGGCTGATGCCCGGCGCCATCAAGCAAGCCGAGCGGCATGTGCGGCAGAAGGCGCTCGACGTCATCGACTTCCTGAAGCTCGGGCACGTCAAGCATGAGCTCGCCGGGAACCTGTCGGGTGGGCAGAAGAAACTGCTGGAACTCGGCCGCACCATGATGGTCGATGCCAAGGTGGTGCTGCTCGATGAGGTGGCGGCCGGCGTCAACCGCACGCTGCTGCAGGATCTTGCCGCCAATATCGAGCGGATGAACCAGGAGCTGGGCTACACCTTCTTCGTCATCGAGCATGACATGGACCTGATCGGGCGGCTGTGCGACCCGGTGATCGTCATGGCCCAAGGCGAGAAGATCGCCGAGGGTCCGATGAGCGAGATCCGCGCCAACCCCGAGATTATCGAGGCCTATTTCGGCTCTCCGGTGGAGGCCGCGTAATGGCGCTGCTCGAGATCAAGGACGTCGTCGGCGGATATGGCGGCGCGCCGATCCTCAATGGCGTCAACCTCGCGATCGAACAGTCGGATATCGGCGTGATCGTCGGGCCGAACGGGGCCGGCAAGTCGACGACGCTGAAGGCGATCTTCGGGCTCTTAAAAGTCACCGAAGGCTCGATCAGCTTCCACGGCGAAGCGATCCAGAATTCGCTGCCGGACCGGCTGGTGCCCAAGGGGCTGAGCTTCGTGCCGCAGGAAAAGAACGTCTTCACCTCGATGAGCGTCGAAGAGAACCTCGAGATGGGGGCGTTCACCCGCACCGACGACTTCAAGCCGACGATGGAATGGGTCTACGACATGTTCCCGGTGCTGCGCGAAAAGCGCCGGCAGCCGGCGGGTGAGCTCAGCGGCGGACAGCGCCAGATGGTGGCGATGGGCCGGGCGCTGATGAGCCAGCCCAAGCTCCTCCTGCTCGACGAGCCGTCCGCGGGGCTTTCGCCCCGCTACGTGATCGAAATCTTCGAGCAGATCGTCAAGGTCAACAAGGCGGGGGTCGCCATCCTGATGGTCGAACAGAACGCGCGGCAGGCCCTGGCCTTCGCCTCGCGCGGCTTCGTGCTCGCCACCGGCAAGAACCGGTTCACCGGTACGGGCGCCGAGCTCATCGCCGATCCCGAAGTCGCCAAGAGCTTCTTGGGGGGCTGACGGCAATGAATGAACTGATCTTCTTTTTCAACAATGTCGTCGTCGCCGGCGTGGTGCTGGGCTCGATCTATGCGGTCGGCGCCATCGGCGTGACGCTGATCTTCGGCATCCTGCGCTTCGCGCATTTCGCCCATGGCGACATGATGACCATGGGAGCGTTCATCGCCTTCCTGCTCGCCATGGCGGCAACCGCGCTCGGCATCACCACCCCGGTCGTGCCGACCGGCTTCCTGGTGTTGCCGCTGGCGATGATCCTCGCCGCGATCATTGCGCTGGGGCTCGACAAGGGGTTCTACGCGCCGCTGCGCAAACGCGGGGCACGGCCGGTGACCATGCTGATCGCGTCGATCGGCGTGACGCTGATCATCCAGGGGATGATCCGGCTGTTCTTCGGTTCGGGCACCTACTCGTTCTTCGAGACCGAGCAGAAGCAACTGGTGCGCATCCCGGTGCCGCTCGAAGGCGTCACCCGCACGATCAACTTTACCCAGCCGCAACTGCTGATGGTGCTGTGCACCGCGGTGGCGGTGCTGGCGCTGCATTTCTTCCTCACCCGTTCGCGGCTCGGCAAGGCGATGCGCGCCATGGCCGATAACGCCGACCTGGCGCAGGTTTCGGGCATCAACACCAAGCTGGTGGTGCGGGTCACCTGGATCATCGCCGGCTCGCTCGCGGCGATGGCCGGCACGATGCTGGCGCTCGACGTCAACCTGAAGCCCGACCTGGCGTTCAACATCGTCCTGCCGATCTTCGCGGCGGCGATTGTCGGTGGGCTCGGGCAATCCTATGGCGCCATCGCCGGTGGCTTCCTGATCGGCTTTGCCGAGACGCTGGCGATCTTCAACTGGTCGGTGCTGCTCAGGCCTGTGGCCGGCTCGCTGCCGTTCGAGCTGCCGGGAACGCTGGCAATCGTGCCGACCGAGTACAAGCTGACGGTGGCCTTCGTGATCCTCGTGGTGGTGCTGCTGTGGCGACCGACCGGTATCTTCAAGGGAGCCTCGACATGATCGCGCGTCGTTCGCTCCTGATGTTCGCCGGCCTGTTCGTGCTGTTCACGATCATCGGGCTGTTCCTCGGCGCCGCCAACATCTCGCTGTTGCTGGTGCAGAGCTTCGCCTACGCGCTGATCGCGCTCGGCCTCAATATCCAGTGGGGCTATGGCGGGCTGTTCAATTTCGGCATCATGGGCATGCTGATGCTGGGCGGCGCAGCTGTCACCTTCATCTCCTATCCGGTCAATGCGCAGTTCTGGGGCTCGGAAGGGCCGCTGATGCTGGGCAAGGCGCTGATGGCGTTCCTCGCCGGGTTCCTGCTGGTGTGGGGCGCTCGGCATGCCGATCGCATCGGCATCAACGGGCGGTGGAAGAGCTTCGTCACCATCCTCGCCTGGGTCGTCGCCTACATCGTCTATCGCAGCCAGATCGATCCGGCGGCGGCCTATATCGAAACGGCCGGCGGCGGCTGGGTCGGTGGGCTTGGTCTACATCCGGTGCTGGGCTGGCTGTTCGGCGGGGTGCTGGCAGCCGGTGTCGCCTATGTGGTGGGGAAGATCTGCCTGGGGCTCCGCACCGACTATCTCGCCATCGCCACCATCGGCATCTCGGAGATCATCCGTGCGCTGCTCAAGAACATGGACTGGCTGACCCGCGGCACGCTGACCGTGTCGCCGATTCCGTGGCCGACGCCGATCCCGCAGGACCTGCAGGCGCAGGGCGTGTCGATCTCGGATTCGTTCATCTATGCGCGACTGGGTTTCCTGGGCCTCGTGATCATCGTGCTCGCCATCGCCTTCTTCCTGGTGCAGCGCGCCTATGGCGGTCCGTGGGGCCGGATGATGCGGGCGATCCGCGACAACCACATTGCCGCGGCCTCGATGGGCAAGAATGTCACCCGGCGGCAGCTCGAGATCTTCGTGCTCGGTTCGGTGCTGATGGGCATCGGCGGCGCCATGCTGGTGAGCTTCCAGCAGATCTATGATCCGGGGGCCTACCAGCCGATCAACCACACCTTCCTGATCTGGGTGATGGTGATTGTCGGCGGGGCGGGCAACAACTGGGGCGCGGTATTCGGGGCGCTGCTGATCTACATCACCTGGATGATTTCCGATCCGGTGTCGCAGTGGCTGTTCAACAACATCTCGAACTGGTCGACCGATATGGGCTGGGGCGCGATCCCCGAAATCCAGTCCCGCGCCAGCCAGATGCGCGTGTTCGTGCTCGGGGTGGTGATCACCGTTGCGCTCCGCTACGCGCCGCGCGGCCTGATCCCGGAAGTGGTGCGGCGCGAGGCATAGTCCAAAATTGGACTCACACTTGTATCGTGTCTGGATTTGGAGTATGTCTGGATCCAGACAAAGGAGTGCGTCATGCAGTTCGGCTTCCGTGAACAGCCCAAGACAGCGTTCGTTCCAGCGAACGGCAGTGACGCGATCGTCGACGTCGGCCGGTTCTCGGCGCCCAACCGGCGTCGGCTGAGCGGGCCGGCGCTCCGGACATTCCTCAACATCGCCGAGCTGTGGGGCCTCAATGAGGAGCAGCGGCGGCTGGTGCTGGGCTATCCTCAGCGCTCGACCTATCACCATTGGGCCAAGCTGGCGCGGGAGCTGCAGCCGTTCACGCTCGATCTCGACGCGCTGCTGCGCATTTCGGCGGTGTTCGGCATCCATCAGGCCCTGGGCGTGCTGTTTGCCGACGAGGCCGAAGGGGTGCGCTGGCTCAAGGGGCCGCATATGGCGCCGCTGTTCGGCGGGCAGCCGCCGCTGACGCTGGTCACCTCGGGCACGCAGGACGGGCTGATGGCGGTGCGGCGATTCCTCGATGCGGCGCGCGGCGGGCTCTATATGCCGCCCAATGCGCTCGATGCGGCGTTCACCCCGTACGAAGACAGCGACATCGTCATCCGCTGATGCAGGCGCCCGCCCCGCAGCCGAGCCACCGGCTGATTCCGTCGCGGTTTCCGCCGATCGGGCTGTTCGATACCGTTGCTACCACCGCCGACGCCGAGGCGGTGATGGAGCTTGCTGGCTGGACCAACGACCGGCTGGTGCGGCAGCGGCTGGCGCGGCTGCCGCAGCACGAGTGGGTGTTCGGCCGGGCCAATTCCAGCATCGTCATGGCGGCGTTCCTCCACGCCGCGCCAGGCGGATCGCGCTTCAATGGGCCGGATCTGGGCGCCTGGTACGCCGCAGCGGCGCTGGTCACGGCGATCGCCGAGGTCGGACATCACCTGAGGCGCGAGGCGCTTGCCCGAGGGCTGGAGACGGCTCAGCGGACTTACCGCAGCTACACTGCGCGGCTCGCGGGCAGCTATCGCGACATCCGCGGCAGCGAGCCCGAGCTGCATGCCTCGGACAGCTATGCGGCCGGGCAGGCGTTCGGCGAAGGCCTGCGGGCAGCGGGAGAAGACGGCGTGCTCTACGACAGCGTGCGGCACCGAGGCGGCAGCAATGTCTGCGCCTATCGGCCGAGCAAGGTGCTCGACGTGGTGCAGGCGGAGCATCTCGAGGTGAGTGTCAGCGTCGGCGACAAGCGGATCGAGGCGACGCGGCTCTCGGGGTAGGGCGCTTCACCACCTCTGATGCCGATGCGAGCTGACCCCCCATCCCTGGGGAGGGAAACCCTCACACCGGCGTTTCAGTCCGCTACGCAATGCTGGCAAGTATCGCCCGTACGGCGCGGGGCAGGTCGCGCGCGATGTCGAGGCGAAGCGGGGCGAATTCCGGGCGCGACAGGACGCGTTCGGCGGCGGGGGCCGGATGGGCGGCAGGCCACATGCCGGCCACCAGCGAGCCGATCATGGTGACCGCCCACAGGGCATCCTCGACCGACGCATTCGGCAGCCGGACACGGAGAGCCACGGCCATCTCGGCGGCCATGGCGCCCATGCTGCGCTTCACCATGATGATGGTCTCCTCCGAGACATTGGCTTCGAGGGTACTGGACAGGATCGAGGTGAGCTGCCCGAAGCGGGGGCGAGAGACGAACTGCTGCGTCACGGCCCGGGCGAGGGCATCAAGATCATTCTCCGGCGCGGCGGCGATCGCCGCGGCGAACGCGGGCACCAGCTGCTCCATCTCGGTGAGGAACAGGCTCAGCAGCACCTCCTCGCGGCTCTCGAAGTAGCGGTAGACATTGGACTTGGTGAAGCCGGCGCGGGCGGCGATAGCGTTGAGCCCGGCGCCGAGCGGGCCTTCCGCATCGAACAGCTCCGCGGCCGCCGCGAGCAGGGTGTCGCGGCGGGCTCGGATTTCCTCGGGCTTGCGTGCCCGCTGGAAGGTCGTGGTGCTCATCTGGTTGTGGTGCGGCGGCCGGGCGGCCGCTGTCAAGCGGTGAGGGCGGTGCGGGTCGGCAAACGTACGCTGCTCAGCTCCTCGGAGACTTCCCATAGCCTGCGGGCCACTGCGAGGTCGAGCGACTGTGGAGGCGCCGAGGCCGCGCCCGGGCGACCGCGGATCTCGAACAGAGCCTGCGGGCCATAGTAGCCGCCGGGCGTGGCGTGCGGGTCGATGGCCGCCATCAGGGTCGGCAGCGCCGCCTGCGGTACCGGCTGGAACAACAATGACAGATAGCGTCGTGCGAGACCGGCCGGGCTGGCGTTGCCCATGCCGTTGACCACCAGTTCCGTCCGCGCCACGCCGGGATGCGCCGCGATGCTTGCAATGCCCCAACCATTGGCGTCGCTTCGCCGCTGCAGCTCGAACCCAAACATCAGGCAGGCGAGCTTGCTCTGGCTGTAGGCAACCATCGGCTCGTAGTGGCGCTCCGACTGCAGATTGGCAAAATCGATCCTGCCCTGTCGCGCAGCGATGCTGGCCAGCGGCACCACCCGGGGCGCGGGCGCGGCGACCAGCTGGGGCAGCAGCCTCGCCGTCAGGGCAAAATGGGACAGGTAATTGGTGGCGAACTGCAGTTCGAGGCCGTCGCTACTCAGCACGCGCTGTGGCGGGGCCATGACGCCGGCATTGTTGACGAGGATATCGAGGTGGCCATGCGCGCCGGCGAAGCGCTCGGCGAAGGCGGCGACATTGGCAAGGGCGGAGAGATCGAGGCTCTCATACGACACCTTGGCGCCCGGCACTTCGGCCCTGATGCGGGCGAGGGCGGCGGTGCCCTTGTCGGCGTTGCGGCCGGTCAGCACCACGTCGGCGCCGGCGCGTGCCAGCTCCAGCGCGGTTTCGTAACCGAGCCCGCCGGTGGCGCCGGTGATGAGGGCAAGCTTGCCCGATTGATCCGGAATGTCCTTGGTCGACCAGCTCATGGCTGCATCTCAATAAGAGAACGATGGTCTGCAAATAAGAGACCGTCGGTCTGCTTTCAAGGTGCCACCAAAAGAAAAAGGCCCGGGATCACTCCCGGGCCTCGGAATTGCTGAAGGCCAAAGGCCTCCGGATTGCTTACTTCACCGGGCCGACTTCGACGAACTTGCCGTCCGTGACGCCGACTTCAACGATGATGCCGTCGACGTCGCCGGCCTTGTCGAAGTCCGCCGGACCACCGGCGCCGTCATAGTCGATATCGGTGCCGGCCTTGATCAGCTCGAGCGCCTTGGCCCACTCGCCGGGCAGGATCTTCTCGCCCGGAGCCGAAGCGACTTCACGCAGGGCGGCCGAGAGGCCTTCACGCTTGGCCGAACCGTTCTTCTCGATCGCGAGCGCGAGGAGGAACGCGGCGTCATAAGCCTGCGGCGCATAGGTCGCCGCCGGGTCCTGGCCGGCGTCGGTCGCTAGCTTGATGTAGGTGTCGGCCGAGGCACCGGTATAGGCGCCGGCGCGGGTGGCGATGATCTTGCCGTTGACGGCAGCCGGATCGAGGCCGGTCACCAGGTCGTCGCCGATCATCCCGTCGCCGCCGACGAACGCGGTGAATTCGCCGCCTTCGATCGCCTGCTGCAGCACCGTCTTGCCCGAGCCCGAAGCGTAGGCGAGGATCACCAGGTTCTGCGAGCCGCCCGAGGACAGCTGGCCGAGCTCGGCGCGATAGTCGGCCTTGCCGTCTTCATGCGCGATGTTGGCCGACACGGTGCCGCCATTGGCGGTGAACTGGGCGACGAACACGTCGGCGAGACCCTTGCCGTAGTCGTTGTTCACGTAGGTGACGGCAACGTCCTTGATGCCCTTCTGGATCAGCAGGTCAGCAAGCTTCACGCCCTGGAAGGCGTCCGACGGGGTGGTGCGGAAGACCAGGTCGTTGTCTTCGAGCGTGGTGAGCGCCGGGGCCGAAGCCGACGGCGAGATCTGCACGACGCCGCCCGGGATGCCGGCAGCAGTGGCAGCGCCGATGGTGGCGCCGGTGCAGAAGGCGCCGACGATGGCGGTCACCTGGTCGGTGTTGACGAGCTTGTCGGCAGCCGGGCCGGCCACGGACGGATCGCAGGCGGAGTCACCGGTGACCGAGACGATCTTGCCGCCGCCGAGAATGCCGCCCTGGGCGTTGACCTGGTCGAAAGCCAGCTGGGCGCCGGCAACGATCGGCGGCGCCAGGCTTTCGATCGGCCCGGTCAGATCGCCGAGAATGCCGATCTTGACGTCTTCGGCGAGCGCCGGAACTGCGAGACCGAGCACGGTCGCGGCAACGGCGAGGCCAAGGATACTGGATTTGTTCATGATGTCCCTCTGCAAAGTTGCTCCGCCGTGCGGCGTTGTTTACCGCCGTCTCCATCGAAGCAACAATCAACGGGGGCACAACCCATGCCCCACTGCGGGCGATATTGCATAAATTGCGAAGGCGAGTCATCCGCTTTTGATCAAGTGGTAAAAGCCCGGCCAGGCATTTGTCTTCAGGGGTTCCGGCCTGGAGTTGGATGGCGTTTCGTTGACCCGCCCTCCCCCTCCAGGTTCTTGCTTTGTCGCAAGATCGAACCGGAAAAGTCTGCAACTTTTCCTGATCGTGCTTATAAGTTCGACCTCCAGATCCGTTCCTCGTGCCGGTCCGATGACAAAGTTGCTCCGCTGCCTTTCCATTCTCGCATTGGCCCTGACGCTGGACAGCGTCATGGCTCATGGGGCCCTGGCACAGGAGTCGGTGCAGACGCTCGATCCGCCGGCCGAGGGCGCCGCGGCCGACCCGGCGATCGGCGAGGCGCCGCCTCCGCCGCCTTGCGGTACGCAGCAACTGGCTATTGCCCGCATGGCGTGGCCGTCGTCGGCGCTGCTGGCCGAGGTGCATTCGCGGCTCCTGACCGCCAACTATTTCTGCAACGTCGCGGTGCAGGAAGGCGACCTCGCCGCTACCGGCTCGTCGATGGGCGCCACCGGCCAGCCGGCCGTGGCACCGGAGCTGTGGATCGGACGGATCGCCGATATCTGGAATGCCGCGATGAAGGGCCAGAAGGTGCGGCAGGCCGGCACGCCCTATGCCGATACGACCTTCGAAGGCTGGTTCGTGCCCGAATATGCCGCGACGCAGTGGCCGGAGGTGACGACCATCGACGGGCTCAAGGCGCATGCCGCCGATTTCGGCGACGGCAATGGGCGGGGCAAGTTCATCTCCTGCCCGATCGACTGGGGTTGTGCGGTGGTGAACCGCAACATGCTGCGTGCCTATGGGCTCGACCAGCTGTTCGACATCGTCGAGCCGGCCAACCGGTTCGAGCTCGATACGCTGATCGCCGAGGCGGTGGGGCGCAAGGAGCCGATCCTGTTCTATTACTGGCAGCCCAATGCAGTGCTGGCGCAGTTCGCCTTCAAGCCGGTGACGCTCGCTGCTTACGATCGGGATGCGTTCCTGTGCATGGGGCGCACGACCTGCGCCTCGCCGACACCGACCGGCTTTGCCCCCGATCCGGTGGTGGTGGCGCTGGCCGAGTGGGTCTATCTCGACGCGCCGCAGGTCGCGGCCTATTTCGGCCGAGCCCGCATGCCGTTCGCCGAAATGAACCTGATGCTGCAGCAGCTGGGCGAGGCGGGAGAGACGGTGGAAACCGTGGCAGACCGCTTCGTCGCCGAGCGCAGCGAAGTCTGGCGCCCGTGGGTCGGGCTGCCGCCGTTGGAAACGCCCACCGAGCCCGCGCCGCAGTAACCCCTTTTTAGCCAAGCCTGCCGATGCAGAGGCGGCAGTTGCTGCACTGTCACGAAGCATGGCTAGCCTGCTTGGCCGATCATCCGGCGCCATCGCCCTAGGCGCTTGTATTCGCTGTCATAATCTCCCGCCGTTAGGCCTTCCGAAAGCTTATGGGAGGAGGCTGCCGCGCGATCGTCGCGCGACAGGCCGCGGGGTATCGATCTTGTCGCGCTTTCGAACCGGAAAAGTTTCTCAGCTTTTCCTGAAAGCGCTCCAGCGGAGCCAGGAGGCCCTTTCGTTGCAACGCCAAGCCTCGCTGCAGCATGTCATCAAGACCTACCGGCTGGTATTCGCCGGAGTGGCGGCGCTGATCGTGGTGACTGGAGTGACCACGCTCATCGGCTATTTCACCGATCCCCGCGCCATCGAAATGGTGGTGGTGCGGGTACTGGCCGGCGCCAGCCTGTTGCTGCTGCTGCGCTGGGGTTATGTGCGGCTGAAGCAGGAGCTGGCGAGCGCTGCCGAGGAGCAGCGGCAATTGCTCGATCTCGCCTATCGCGACGCGCTGACCGGAGCGCATACGCGCTCTTATTTCTTCAGCGCGCTCAAGGAGAGCCTGCACGGCAACGACCACCCCGTCGCCTACATGCAGATCGACATGGACAAGCTCAAGGTGCTCAACGACTCGCACGGCCACGGCGCCGGCGATGCCGCGTTGGTGCACCTGGTAAAGACGCTGAAGACGTTGCTGCCGGATGCGCTGATCGGCCGGCTCGGCGGCGACGAATTCGGCATCGCGCTCGTCGGCCAGGACAGCCGGCCGGCGCTGGTGCGGCTGGGTGATCAGATCCTCGCCACGCTGGGTCAGTCGATCAACATCGACGGCCGGCCGATCCGGCTTTCGGCAACCATCGGGGTGGCGCTATGGCCGCAGGACGCTGCCGAGGCGGATGAGCTGATCTCCAAGGCTGACCTGGCGCTCTACAAGGGCAAGAAGGAGGGCAGGGCTGCGACCGTGGCGTTCGAGAGCGAACTGATGGCGGACGAGCGGCACAAGCGTTTCGTCGAGCGCGACCTGCGCGCCGCGCTCCTCCTGAACGAGCTCGAGCTGCACTACCAGCCGATCTTTGCCGTCGACGGCACGACGCTCCTCAGCCATGAGGCGCTGGTGCGCTGGCAGCACCCGGTGCGCGGACAGGTGCCGCCGAACGACTTCATCGGCATTGCCGAGCAATCCGACCTGATCGACAAGCTGGGCGACTGGGTGCTCCGCCGCGCCTGCGCCGACCTCGCCGCGCTGGGAACGCCGCATGTCGGCATCAATGTTTCGGTGGTGCAGTTGCGGCGCGGCGATCTCGCCGAGCGCTTCGCAGATATCCTGATGGAGACCGGGACCAGCGGCAGCCAGATCGTCATCGAGATCACCGAGTCGCTGCCGCTCAAATCCGGGACGGTAGAGCTCAGCAATATCGAGGCGTTGCGGGCGCTCGGCGTGCGGGTGGCGATCGACGATTTCGGCAGCGGCTTCGCCAGCCTCGAATATCTCAGGGGCTTTCCGTTCGACATCATCAAGATCGACCGCTCCTATGTGGCCAACCTGCCGGGCAGCCGGATCGACGGGCTGATCGTCTCCTCGATCGCCAAGATCGCCCAGTCGCTTCAGGTCGAGGTCATCGCCGAGGGGGTGGAGACGGCCGAGCAGTTGGAGTTCCTGCAGCAAGCCGGCGTGACGGCGCTGCAGGGCTACCTGCTGGCCCGGCCGGAGCCGTTGCGATCGCGGCGCTTTGCTTCCGCCGCCTGACGGCGTAGGCCTGATCCATGAGCATCGAACCTCCCGTCGACATCCGCATGGCCGAGCCGCATGAGGCGGGCGCCATTACCGCCATCGTGATGGCGGCCTATGCCAAGTGGGTGCCGTTGATCGGGCGCGAGCCGATGCCGATGCGGGTCGATTACGAAAAGGCAGTGCTCGAGCACCGGTTCGACCTGGCGGTCGAAAATGGCGCCATTCTCGGACTGATCGAGACGGTTCCGCACCCCGATCACCTGTGGATCGACAATGTCGCAGTCGCGCCGGCTGCGCAGGGCCGCGGCATCGGGCGGATGCTGCTGGCGTTCACCGAGGAGCGGGCGATCGCGGCCGGTCATCCCGAGTTGCGGCTCGTCACCAATGGCGCGTTCGAAAGCAATATCGCGCTCTATGCCCGGCTCGGGTTTGCGGTGGATCGGATCGAGGATTTCCGCAACGGCAAGGCGGTCTATATGCGCAAGCCGTTCCACGGAACCTAATCCAAAGTCGTGAGACTTAGGGCGGGCGCTGCCGCGCCTTGCCTCTCGGACGGCGCGATGTCTATAAAGGCTTCCGGGAAGACCCTGGCATATCTATCGGAGTATGTGATTTGGACGTGAAGCGGATCAACGACCACGTGAGCGTGTCCCCGCAGATCAGCCCCGAAGATGTGGCCGCCATCAAGGCCCAGGGTTTCGTCGCTATCATCAATAACCGGCCGGACGGGGAATCCCCGGACCAGCCCAGTAGCGCGACGATCGAGCAAGCGGCGCACGACGCCGGCCTCGCCTATCACTACATTCCGCTCGGCCGCGAGGGCGTCAGCGCCCAGATGGTCGAGGAGACCAAGCAGGTGCTCGAGGGGAGCACCGGCCCCGTGTTCTGCTACTGCCGTTCCGGCACCCGCTCGACCACCCTGTGGGCGTTGAGCCAGGCCGGCAAGGCGCCTGCCTCCGAGATCATCTCGGCGGCGGCGAATGCGGGTTACGACATGTCCCACCTCGCGGGACATCTGAGCCAGAAGTAACGGCCGAAAGGCCGCGACGACCCCTTTCCGGCACCTGAGAGTGCCTCAATCCCCTCTGCTCGGGTAACATCGATGCCGATCAAGAAGATCCTTGTCGCCAACCGCAGCGAAATCGCCATCCGGGTGTTTCGCGCCGCCAACGAACTGAACATCAAGACGGTCGCCTGCTACGCCGAAGAGGACAAGCTGGCGCTGCACCGGTTCAAGGCCGACGAAGCGTACCTGATCGGCAAGGGCAAGGGCCCGGTCGAAGCCTATCTGCAGATCGACGAATATATCCGCATCGCCCGCATCTCGGGCGCCGACGCGATCCACCCCGGCTATGGCCTGCTCTCGGAGAGCCCCGAATTCGCCGATGCCTGCGAGGACGCGGGGATCATCTTCATCGGGCCGCGCGCCCAGACGATGCGCGACCTCGGCAACAAGGTGGCGGCGCGCAACATGGCGATCGCCTCGAAAGTGCCGGTGGTGCCGGCGACCGAGGCGCTCCCCGACGATATGGATGAAGTCAAGCGCATGGCCGCCGAGATCGGCTATCCGCTGATGCTGAAGGCCAGCTGGGGCGGCGGCGGCCGCGGCATGCGCCGGATCATGGACGAGAAGAACCTCGTGCACGAGGTGTCCGAGGGCAAACGCGAGGCAAAGGCGGCGTTCGGCAAGGACGAGATGTATCTCGAAAAGCTGATCGAGCGCGCCCGCCACGTCGAGGTGCAGCTGGTCGGCGATGACCACGGCAACCTGGTGCACCTGTTCGAACGCGACTGCTCGGTGCAGCGGCGCAACCAGAAGGTGGTGGAGCGGGCGCCGGCGCCATATCTCAGCCAGCAGGTGCGCGACGACCTCACCGGCGCGGCGATCCGACTCGGCAAGGCCGCCAACTATCGCGGCGCCGGCACGGTCGAGTTCCTGCTCGATGCCGATACCGACAAGTTCTACTTCATCGAAGTGAACCCGCGCATCCAGGTCGAGCACACGGTGACCGAAGTGGTCACCGGCATCGACATCGTGAAGGCGCAGATCCGGCTGCTCGAAGGCGCGGTGATCGGCACGCCAGAGTCCGGCGTGCCCAAGCAGGAAGACATCCGCCTCAACGGCAATGCCATCCAGTGCCGCGTCACGACGGAAGACCCGGAACACAACTTCATTCCTGACTATGGCCGCATCACCGCCTATCGCGAGGCGACCGGCTTCGGTGTGCGCCTCGATGGCGGCACCGCCTATGCCGGCGCGGTGGTCACCCGGTTCTACGATCCGCTGCTCGAAAAGATCACCTGCTGGGCGCCGACCGCGGACGAGGCGATCGCCCGCATGCACCGGGCGCTGCGCGAGTTCCGCATCCGCGGCGTCGCGACCAACCTGGCGTTCCTCGAGAACATCATCACCCACCCGGATTTCATCGAGAACCGCTACACCACGCGCTTCATCGACACGACGCCGGCGCTGTTCGATTTCAAGCAGCGGCAGGACCGGGCGACCAAGCTCCTCACCTACATTGCCGACGTCACCGTCAACGGTCACCCGGAAGTGCGCGACCGGCCACGGCCGCCGGCCGATGCCGCGGCGCCGGTGGTGCCGGAATACGAGCCGCTGATCGTCGTCGAGGGGTCGAAGCAGATCCTCGACCGCGACGGGCCGAAGGGCCTGGCGCGCTGGATGAAGGCGCAGCAACAGGTGCTGTTCACCGACACGACGATGCGCGATGCGCACCAGTCGCTGCTCGCCACCCGGATGCGCTCGTTCGACATCACGCGCATCGCGCGCGCCTATAGCCGCGGGCTGCCGAACCTGTTCTCGCTTGAATGCTGGGGTGGCGCGACGTTCGACGTGTCGATGCGCTTCCTCAATGAAGATCCGTGGGAGCGTCTGGCCGCGGTGCGCGAGGGCGCACCCAACATCCTGACGCAGATGCTGCTGCGCGGTTCGAACGGCGTCGGCTACACCAACTACCCCGACAACGTGGTGAAGTTCTTCGTACGTGAAGCGGCGAAGGGCGGGGTCGATGTGTTCCGGGTGTTCGACTGCCTCAACTGGGTGGAGAACATGCGCGTCTCGATCGACGCGGTGATCGAGGCCGACAAGGTGGCCGAGGGCGCCATCTGCTATACCGGCGACCTGCTCGATCCGGATCGGGCCAAGTACGACCTCAAATATTATGTCGGGCTGGCGAAGGAACTCGAAGCCGCCGGCGCCCATGTGCTGGGGCTGAAGGATATGGCGGGGCTGCTGAAGCCCGCCGCAGCCAAAAAGCTGATCGAGACGCTGAAGCAGGAAATCGGCCTGCCGATCCATCTCCACACCCACGACACCTCGGGCGCGGCGGCGGCGACGATCATGGCGGCAGTGGAGGCGGGCGTCGATGCGGTCGATGCGGCGATGGATGCGCTCTCGGGCACCACCTCGCAGCCGACCCTTGGCTCGCTGGTCGCGGCACTGAAGGACGGGCCGCGCGCGCCGGGGCTCGACCAGAAGGTGATCCGCGAGATCTCGTTCTACTGGGAGGCGGTGCGCAACCAGTATCGCGCCTTCGAGAGCGACCTGAAGGGCGGCGCCTCGGAAGTCTATCTGCATGAAATGCCCGGCGGGCAGTTCACCAACCTCAAGGAGCAGGCGCGTTCGCTCGGGCTCGAGAGCCGCTGGCACCAGGTGGCGCAGACCTATGCCGACGTGAACCAGATGTTCGGCGACATCGTGAAGGTGACGCCGTCATCGAAGGTCGTGGGCGACATGGCGCTGGCCATGGTGTCGGCCGGGCTGACCCGCGCCGATGTCGAGGATCCCTCGCGCGATATCGCCTTCCCGGATTCGGTGGTCGGGTTCTTTGCCGGCGACTTGGGCCAGCCACCGGGTGGCTTCCCCAAGGCGTTGCAGAAGAAAGTGCTGAAGGGCAAGAAGCCGCTGACCGAGCGGCCCGGGTCCTACCTCAAGGATGTCGATCTCGAGGCCGAGCGGAAGAAGGTCGCCAAGGACATTGGCGGCGATGTCGATGACAAGCGGCTCGCCTCGTACCTGATGTACCCCAAGGTTTACTCGGACTTCGTCAAGACACAGGACAAGTACGGCCCCACCGAGGTGTTGCCGACGCCGATCTATTTCTACGGCCTCAAGGAGGGCGAGGAAGTGTTCCTCGACCTCGAGAAGGGCAAAACCCTGGTGCTGACCTACCAGGGCCGCAACGAAACCAACGAGAAGGGCGAAGTGCGCGTCTTCTTCGATCTCAACGGCCAGCCGCGCACCATCACCGTGCCGGACCGGCTAAAGGTCGGCGAAGTGAAAGTCCGCGCCAAGGCGGCGCTGGGCGATGCCAAGCAGATCGGCGCGCCGATGCCGGGCGTCATCTCGTCGCTGGGCATCAAGGTCGGCGACAAGGTGGTGGCTGGCGACGTGCTGCTGTCGATCGAAGCGATGAAGATGGAAACCGCCATCCACGCCGAAGCCGACGGCACCGTTGCCGAGGTTACGGTGAAGCCGGGCGACCAGATCGACGCCAAGGACCTGCTGGTCCGTTTCGAATGAGCCTCAGACTTCCGCACCCATTGCCGTTGCGATGGTGCGGAAGTCCCTCTCGCCGATTTCGAACAGGCCGAAGCGCATCTGGTAACCCCAGTTGGCCTTACCACGGGTGAACTCGAGCCGTTCGAGCAGTGGCGCGATCGGGGCCTCTGCTGCTTCGACGTAATCGACATTCCGCCGCCATGGCGTGAAGTCGCCGCCCATCACGCCCTGGTAAAGCTCCTCGTCCCGCACCCGGCCAATGGTGGTGAAGCTTTGCAGGCGATCCCTGCCGCCGATGGTTTCGGCCGGCGGGTAATAGGCCACCCCGTCGCCGGCGCGGATGCGCTGCAGCGGGGCCTTCTTGCCGTGGTTCACCTGCATGAAGCCGTCGCGCCCGCGACGGGCGTGCTCGGCCGAGGCCACTGCGATCCAGTACTTGGTCATGTCGAAGTCTCCGTTAATACGGAGACCGATCTCACTGCAGGCTGTCAGAAACCGGCAGTGGCTATTGATTTGTGTCGCGCTTTCGAACCGGAAAAGTCTGCAACTTTTCCTGAAAGCGCTAGCGACGACGGTACGTGCCGTCGATCACCTTGGCCCCGTCAGCGGCGCGCCGATAGACCGGTGCCTTCTGCGGCAGCAGCTTCACGATCAGGCTGACGAGCAGCGGCACGACGATGAAATCGTCGACCCAGCCGAGCAGCGGGATCACGTCGGGGATCAGGTCGATCGGGCTCAAGAGGTAGGCCGGTACCAGCAGCATCAGCGCCTTGAGGTGCACCGGCGTCTCGGAGGAGACGAAGGCCTGCCAGAGCGTTGAGAGTTCCTTGCGGAAGGCGAAAAAACGGGCGAGGAGCGAGAACCTGTTCATGCACCAGAAATGGTCTCCGCCGGCGCCAGCTTCAAGAGGTGCTGCAGTCGGTCGCAGGCACCGACTGGCGGTGAATGCGCGTCCGCCGCGACAGTAGCCTGGAGTGAAGGGCCCGACAGGCTCCGGGCCCTTCCGATATCCTCACGCCGCGAGCGGTCCCGGATCGTCATCGGGGTCGTCGTTGGTCACGGCGATGACCTGCAGTCGCTGCACGGCGCCGTCGCGATCCAGCCAGGCCATCTGGTGGCCGGGGCGCGTCCCCAACAGCGCAGCGCCGTGCTCGGAGGTAACGGGCAGGCTGTAGCCTCCCGAGCCTGTGGCATTGTCGGGGAGTACCAGCTTCGCGGTTCGCTCAACGCCTGGTACGGGAGCGTAGCGCACGATGCTGCCGATGCGGACGACGTCGGCTGGCACCATGCCGTCCGGGATGATCCTGGCGCGGTCGAGTTCGTAGAGCAGCAGGTCGGCGTTGCGGCCGCGTTCTCCAACATGGGTGAGCGCGACCACCGTCAGCCGGTGATGCTCGGTCTTGCCCACCACGATTTCGGGCGATTGCATCCAGTCCGTCAGGGAGATGGTTGTCATGGCGTTTCCTTCGGAGTTCCGAGCTCCCTCAGATCGAACACTGAGATGGGTGTCGGCCTTGGCGCCGGCGGCCCATGGGGCTTCTCGTGGCACCAGGGACATCTGGCGGCCGCGCGCGGGCGTGCGCCCTTGCAGGACCGGCAGTAGCGCAGCGCCGGCATTCATTGCCCCTCCTCAGCCGGCGGCTGCATGCTGGCCCAGCTGTGCAGCAGTCGTGCCCGATCATCGAGGGACAACAGCCGTATGGTCATGACCTCGGTCTTGATCGGGGTCTGCTGTGGCAGGCTGTAGCTCAGGTCGGGGAGGTGGTGCTCAACCCATTGCCGAAAGCGGCGCAGCTTGTTGCCGCCGCTGATCGGCAGGGTCACGGAGTACTTGAAAGTCATGGTCGTCGCCTTGTGCGCGTGCGCAATCGAGAGCGCCCCGCGGGACGACACATCGCCCCGGGGCCGACCGATCGGCATGCTGTTTTGGGTGAGTGATGAACGCTCCTGATGCCGCCCTTGCCGTTCGGCAGGTGGCGACATCAGGCAATCAGCCTGCCCGGCTGAGGCGACTTCCTATGGGGCAAGCTGTTGCGGAGAACCTGTTCATGGGCGCCATCATGGCCAAAGCCGGCGCGAAGTCAAATCGCCCCTCGGACGCAGCGTCGACGCCGCGACTGGCCGGCTATTTCAGTCCGCCGCGATCCTTCAGCAGCTTGACGATCGCCATGGCGTGGCCGTGACCGAGCTGGTAGTCGGCCTTCAGCCAGTCGGTAATCTGGGTGGCTTTTGTCCCGGCTTTGGTAAAGCCTTTTGCGGTGGCGAGGCGGATCCACTGCTCCGGTGTGACGCCGGTCCGCTTCTCGATATTGTCGAGATAGGCTTGGAAGGTCATGGGCGGCTCGCTTCAATCGGTCACGCAATCGTAACATTGCGCCCTCAACCTCAAAGGCCTATTTGCTGAGGCGACAAGTCCATGACTGTCGCGCTTTCGAGCTGGAAGAGTCTCCAGCTCCTGCTGAAGCGCTCCAGGGGTTTTCGATGAGCATTTCTCCCCGCCGGCACTCGGTCGGCGTCAATGTCGGTGGCGTGATGGTGGGCGGCGGCGCACCGATCGTCGTCCAGTCGATGACCAATACCGATACCGCCGATATCGAGGCGACGGTGCGCCAGGTGGCGCAGCTATGGCGTGCCGGCTCGGAGATCGTCCGCATCACTGTCGATCGCGACGAGGCGGCGGCGGCGGTGCCACATATCCGCGACCGGCTGGCGGCACGCGGCGTCAACGTGCCGATCGTCGGCGATTTCCACTATATCGGCCATAAGCTGCTGACCGACCATCCGGCGGCCGCCGAGGCGCTTGCCAAGTACCGCATCAACCCGGGCAATGTCGGCTTCAAGGCCAAGCGCGACACGCAGTTCGCGACGCTGATCGAACTGGCGATGAAATACGACAAGCCGGTGCGGATCGGGGTGAACTGGGGGTCGCTCGACGAAGAGCTGCTGACCCGGCTGATGGACGAGAACTCGGCTTCGGCGACGCCGGTTTCAGCGGCCGCGGTACAGCGCGAGGCGATCATCCAGTCGGCGCTGCTCTCAGCGCAACGGGCCGAGGAGCTTGGGCTCGGGCGCGACAAGATCATCCTCTCGACCAAGGTTTCGGACGTTCAGCACCTGATCGCGGTCTATCAGGACCTCGGGGCGCGCTGCGACTATGCGCTGCATCTGGGGCTGACCGAGGCCGGCATGGGCTCGAAGGGCATTGTCGCCTCGTCGGCGGCGATGGGGATCCTCTTGCAGCAGGGCATCGGCGACACCATTCGCGTATCGCTGACGCCCGAGCCGGGCGGCGACCGCACGCAGGAAGTGCGGGTGGCGCAGGAGTTGCTGCAGACCATGGGCTTCCGGCAGTTCCTGCCGGTGGTGGCGGCCTGCCCGGGGTGCGGGCGCACCACGAGCCAGACCTTCCAGGTGCTGGCCAAGGAAATCCAGGATCACCTGAGCGCTTCGATGCCGGAGTGGAAGGAACGCTATCCGGGCGTCGAAAGCCTGTCGGTGGCCGTGATGGGCTGCATCGTCAACGGCCCGGGGGAGAGCAAGCACGCCAATATCGGCATCTCGCTCCCCGGCACCGGCGAAACCCCGGCGGCGCCGGTGTTCGTCGATGGCCAGAAGGTCGCGACGCTGCGCGGCGCTGACGTCGCCGAGCAGTTCAAGGTGATGGTCGCCGACTATATCGAAAAGCGTTTCGGCACGGCCGAGAAGACCGCCGCGGAATGAGCCGGCTGCGCGACTGGCTGTTCACCGGCGAAGCGGCGCGGCGGCGCTGGCTGTGGCTCGGGGTGCTGGCCGTGCTGCTCATCGTGCTGTGGCTGACGGGTAACCTCAGGCAGCAGTAGGGCGACCGGCGCCGGCTTGTTATGCTCCCGGCATCAGAATCGCGCCGAAGGCCAGCCATGCAGAGCCCGAACCTGCCCGAGCCGCCCTACTACATGGTCAGCTTCGCCTCACAGCGGACGCCAGGCGACCATGGTCACCACGAGATGGGCGCCGCGATGCTCGAGCTGGCGCGCCGGCAGCCGGGCTTTCTCGGCTTCGAAAGCTGCCGCGATGCCAGCGGCTTCGGCATCCTCAACTCGTTCTGGACCGACGAAGAGAGCATACGCAACTGGAAGGCCGTGGCCGAACACACCGAGGCGCAGCGGCGCGGGCAGGCCGAATGGTACACCGGCTACCAGATCCGCATCGCACTGGTGCAGCGGGCCTATGGGTTCGAGGGGCGGGAGAGAGCCTCCGAAGCCGGTGCGGGCTGACCCGCACCCCTCCTCCCCGCAAGGGGGAGGGAGACCCTCACACCGGCATCGTGGCTCTCGCGTCTGCGGGGAGGATCAAAGGTGGGCGTCGGCTGCCACCAGCTTGGGACGTCAGCCCGCTAGCTCTGCCGTTCGGCGAAGAACCGGGCGGTGGCGCGGAGGCCGTCGGCGCGGTGGTCGAAGGGGAGCAGCGCGGTGAGTGCGTTGTGGATGACCTCGGCGAGCTGGCGCTGGGCGGCTTCGACGCCGATGCGGGCGACGATGGTTTGCTTGCCGGCCTCGGCGTCCTTGCCGGTGGCCTTGCCGAGCGTTTCGGCCGAGGCGGTGACGTCGAGGATGTCGTCGGCGAGCTGGAAGGCCCGGCCGGCGGCCTCGGCGTAGCTGGTGAGATGCGCGAGGTCCGTATCGGAGGCGCCACCGAGGATGGCGCCGATACGGACGGCGGCGCGGATCAGCGCACCGGTCTTCATCGCCTGCATCTGGGCAATGGCGCGCTCGGTGAGAAAACTCGTCTCGCCCTCGATATCGCGCATCTGGCCGCCGACCATGCCGCCGGCTCCGGCGCCGGTCGCGAGCTCGGCAACGAGGCGAACACGAATGGCGGAATCGGGATGCGCGGCTTCATCGGCGAGCAGCGCGAAGGCGTGGGTCAACAGCGCATCACCGGCGAGGATGGCGGTGGCATCGTCATAGGCCTTGTGGACGGTGGGCTGGCCGCGGCGCAGGTCGTCGTCGTCCATCGCCGGGAGGTCGTCATGCACCAGCGAGTAGCAGTGGATCATCTCGACGGCGAGGCCGGCGGTGGCGGTGGCGGCAGGCGCGATACCGAAGACGCCGGCGGCCTGCCGGACCAGCAGGGGCCTGAGGCGCTTGCCGCCGTTGAGGCTGCCGTGGCGCATCGCGGCGATGAGCCGATCGGGAGGAATTCCGGGGCCGGAAAGGGCAGGGGCGGCGAGCAAGGCGTCGAGCGCCTGTTCGATATCGGCGGCGGTGCTGGCGAGTTCGTCTGGGAAGGAGTAGATCACGGTCGAGGCGTCCGGCAGGGTCGAGCGCTTGTAGCGGATTTGCGCCGATGCAGGAACTGCGCCGGAAACCCGCAACTGGGCCAATTTCGCCCCTTCCCATCCGCGCGATTGTGCTCTATAGACGCCCCCAATTCCCGACAGACCCTGTCTGTTAGACGCCGGAACGCCTTCGGCGAAACGCTATTGAACCAGGAGTAACAACCATGGCAGTGCCAAAGCGCAAGACCTCGCCGATGAAGCGCGGGTTCCGCCGCTCCGCCGATGCGCTGGCCACCCCGGCCTATGTCGAAGACAAGGATTCGGGTGAGCTGCGTCGTCCGCACCACGTCGATCTGAAGACCGGCATGTATCGCGGCCGGCAGATTCTGCAGCCCAAGAGCTCGTAAGCCTTCGGGCCGGCGCTCCCTTGCGCACCAAACGATAGATATTCCCGGCCGGCTCCCAGATCAGGGAGCCGGCCGTTTTCATTTGTTCCAGAGGTTTTTCCGGCTATGGCCATGCGCGTCGAATCGGATTCCATGGGCACGATCAACGTGCCGTCGGAAAAGTACTACGGGGCGCAGACCGCCCGCTCGCTGGCCAACTTCGACATCGGCGGCGAGAAGATGCCGGCTGAGATCATCCGGGCATTCGGCATCCTCAAGAAGGCAGCGGCGCTCGCCAACCACAAGCTGGGGCTGATGGACCAGGCGACGCGCGACCTGGTGGTCGCGGCGGCCGACGAGGTGATCGCCGGCAAGCTCGCCGAACATTTCCCGCTGGTGGTGTGGCAGACCGGCTCGGGCACCCAGTCGAACATGAATGTCAACGAGGTGATCTCGAACCGCGCCATCGAGATGGCCGGCGGCGTGATGGGCTCCAAGAAGCCGGTGCACCCGAACGACCACGTCAACATGAGCCAGTCGTCGAACGATACCTATCCGACGGCGATGCACATCGCGGCGGTCGAAGCGATCGAGAACTACCTGGTCGACCGGGTCATGCTGCTGCGCAACACGCTCGACGCCAAGGCGACCGAGTTCATGGGCGTGGTGAAGATCGGCCGCACCCATCTGCAGGACGCCACGCCGCTGACGCTCGGCCAGGAGATTTCCGGCTGGGTGGCGCAGCTCGACCTGGCGCTGAAGGCGATCCGCGCCACGCTGCCGCAGCTCTATGAGCTGGCGCTGGGCGGCACGGCCGTCGGCACCGGGCTCAACGCGCATCCGAAATACGGCGAGACGGTCGCGGCGGAGATCGCGACGCTCACCGGGCAGCCCTTCGTCACCGCGCCGAACAAGTTTGCCGTGATGGCCGGGCACGATGCGTTCGTCGGTTCGTCCGGCGCCCTGAAGCAGCTGGCCGTGGCGCTGATGAAGATCGCCAACGACGTGCGCTGGCTGGCCTCCGGTCCGCGCTCGGGCCTGGGCGAAATCACCATTCCGGAGAACGAGCCGGGCTCGTCTATCATGCCGGGCAAGGTCAACCCGACGCAGGCCGAGGCGACCACCATGGTCGCGGTGCAGGTGATGGGCAACGACACGGCGATCGGCATTGCGGCGAGCCAGGGCAATTTCGAGCTCAACGTGTTCAAGCCGGTAATCGCCTACAACTTCCTGCAGTCGGTGCGGTTGCTGGCCGATGCGGCCAAGAGCTTCAACGACCACTGCGCGGTGGGGATCGAGCCGGATCGCGACCGGATCAAGCAGTTGGTCGATCAGTCGCTGATGCTGGTGACGGCGCTCAACCGCAAGATCGGCTACGACAATGCGGCCAAGATCGCCAAGCACGCCCACAAGAAGCGCTCGACGCTGCGCGAAAGCGCCATCGAGCTGGGGCTGCTCACCGGCGAGGAATTCGACGCCGAAGTGAAGCCCGAGCAGATGGTCGGCCCGCTCAAGCTCTGATCTGTCTGGAGCAGGGCTCTTCGTTGCATCGCACTCCGCGATTGGCACTGAGCTTCCCCATCCACGGGGTGACACGGTGGGTGAGGTAAGGCTGGTGCCCTCAACTGATTTGGGTATCCCAGAGTTCACCCTTCCTAGGGCATCAGTGCGAAAGCGCACGGCGGGGCTGGCGGGGGCGGCCCGGCTTTGGCATTGTGCCCCGCACTAACCGAGCAGAGAACGCGCCATGTCCGACAATACGGTATTCATCCCCCAGGGTGGCCGCGCTTCGCGCAACGGCGCCTTCATTCCCCCGCTGCTGCTAATCCCGCTGATCGCCTACAACTTCTTTGCCTTTCTGTTCATGGGCGGCAACCCGGCCGGCTGGAGCCAGCAACTGCTGACCATTCCGATGGTCTCGGGCGTGCCGTGGTCGCTGACCGCCGGCGACCTGATCCTCGTGGTGGGCCTCGTCTGCCTGTTCTTCGAGGTGCTGAAATCCACCAATACCGGGCGCAACTCGGTGATCGAGCACATGCTCTCGGTGGTGGTGTTCGTGATCTTCCTCGTCGAGTTCCTGCTTGTCGGGGCGGCAGCCAGCTCGGTGTTCTTCATCCTGATGATGATGGCGATCGTCGACGTGGTGGCGGGCTTCACTGTCTCGATCACCGGCGCCGGCCGCGACGTGACCATGGGCGGCTGAGGCCGCCAGAATCAAAAGCGCCCTCAACCACGGTGTGTCATCCCGGCGAAGCCCATAGGCGCTAAGCTATTGCCGTGCCCACCCGCCGGCGTCATTCCCGCGAAGGCGGGAACCTGGTGGGATATGGCGAGCCCATGGTAGGGTTGTTGCAGGCGGTGCCTTGGGATGGGCCAAGGATCATTTCGGCATCTCAGGATGGGCTCCGGCCTTCGCCGGGGTGACACCGTGAATGTGGAACGGTCAGGCGGCCAACGGCTCAGGTAACGATGGTCTTGCGATAGCCGGCAGGCATGCGCCGGACCGTGATCTTGCTGCCATTGGCATAGGCGTCGACCGCCTGCCCGACCGGGGCGCGGCGACGCTCGCGCTGTGCAGGAAGATGCTGGCGGGCGGCGATCAGCTGGCTGAGGAAATCGGCATGGGCGGGGGCGTGCACGAGCATCAGCAGCTCACGCGGTGCCTCCTGCACCGCCGGGAGCGTGAAGACCTGCTTTGCCGTCCCCTTGTCGTCCATCGCCTCGGACCTGGTGCCGGTCCGGGATGACTGCCTGGCGAGGCAGCCTTCGCGGACCATGGGAGTAACGTCGCCATGACCGGGTGAGGTTGCAATGTTTCGTCGGCGGTTTCCCAAGTTTCATCAAGAAAGGGTTAACCGCATCACATGCCGGCGGGTACCGGCTTTCCCTATTTCGACGAAGCCCAACCCCGCGAAGGCCGGGACAAACCCCATGAAGCGATAGCTGGGGGACGAGGGCGCGACGGGGTAGGCCTCCAGAACATCGGCTTTGTGCTCTCTCGCGTGGGCGATGGCGGCGGCGATCAACTGCCGGCCGAGCCCTTCGCCCCGGACCTGCCGGCGGACATACATGCAGGTGAGCGACCAGACATGCTCGCCGGGCTCGTCGTCGGGGCCGCCGAGATTGCGGAAGGTGTCGCGCGGCGCGACCGATACCCAGGCGACCGGCTCGCCGTCGGCATAGCCGAGGACACCGACCGGCACGCCGTCCGCAATGCGGCCGAGGATCTGCTGGCGCCGTGCCGGCCCCTTGTTGTCCTTGATCTCCTGAGGCGTGGCGCGCCAAGTCATGCACCAGCAGGGCTTTGGCCCGCCCGGGCCGGCAAACAGGGCCTCGAAATCCCTGGCGGTCGCTCTGGTCACCGGCTTGAAGGCCAGCTTGTCGGGCATCCCTTACCCTTTGAATTCGTCCTTCGCCTTGCGTAAAGCGGCGAACACCTTGGCCGGTTCCGTATCGGCGGCAAGCCCCATGGCTTTGGCCAGCACCGGCTGGTCAGCGCGCAGGAACGGGTTGCTGGCCTTTTCGAGCCCGAGCGTCACCGGGATGGTGTACTTGCCGGCCTCGACCATGCGCTTGACTTCGGCGGCGCGGATGTTGAGCGCCGGGTTCCTGGGGTCGACGCTCAGGGCGAAGGCGGCGTTCGAGGCGGTATATTCGTGGCCGGGATAGACCAGGGTGTCGTCGGGCAGGGCGCGCAACTCTTCGAGGCCGTTCCACATCGGGCCGGGTTTGCCCTCGAACATCCGGCCGACGCCGAGCGAGAACAGCGCATCGGCGGAGAACAGGTGCCGGCCGGACGGGTCGTAGTAGACGATGTGTCCGAGCGTGTGGCCCGGGGTCTCGATGACGATGAAGTCGGTTTCGCCGAGCGACACAGTATCGCTGGCCGAGACCAGCACTTCGAGCCCGAGGATCTTCGACGCTTCGGCCTTGGGCCCGACGACGCGCACCCCATATTCACGCTTGAGGGCCGGAATGCCCTCGACGTGGTCGGTGTGGTGGTGGGTGATGAACAGGTCGGTCAGTTTCCAGCCACGGCGCTGCAGCGCTTCCTTGATGGCCTTGGCGTCCGGCGCGTCGATCGCGGCGGTGCGGCCGCTGGCGACATCGTGGACGAGGTAGCCGAAATTGTCGGAACGGCAGAGAAAGACGTCGATCAGCAGGGGCACGTGGCGGAGTCTCCGGGTCGGGCGCGCCGCGTGGGTGGCATGCGGCGGCGAAGCATGACAGAAACTAAAGAACGTTTTCGGACAATGCCATGACCTCTCACGTCGAGCGGCTGATCGGCTTCTACAAGTCGCCCCTGGGAAAGATTTCCCGCGCCCTGCTGCGCGAGGAGGTGCTGCGCTTTGCCGGCAACGTACGCGGGTTGCGGGTGCTGGGGCTGGGGTTTGCCACGCCCTATATGCGATTCACGCTGGAAAAGGCCGAGCGGGTGATCGCCGCCATGCCGGCACGTCAGGGGGCTTCAGCCTGGCCGCGCGAGGGCCCGTCGCACACCGTGCTCTGCGATCCGCTGGAACTTCCGCTCACCGACGCTGCTGTCGACCTGATCATCGCGGTGCATGCGTTTGAGCATGTCAGCGACACTGAAGAGCTGATGCGTGAGCTGTGGCGGGTTTCCGCTCCCAATGCGCGGCTGATCGTCGTGGTGCCTAAGCGCCGCGGCACCTGGTCGTCGATCGACACGACGCCGTTCGGTGATGGGCATCCGTTCTCGCGCGGGCAACTGGAACGCCTGCTGCGCGACCATAGCTTCGTGCCCGAGCAGTGGCGCGATGCGCTTTACGTGCCGCCGTCGCAGCATTCTCTGGTGCTCAAATCGACGCGCTTCTTCGAGCGGGCCGGCAGGATGTTCGGGCCGACCTTTGCGGGCGTCCATTGCGTGCTGGCCCGCAAGGAGCTGTTCCCGGCGGTACCGCGGCGGAAGAAAGCCGAGCGGCTGATCAAGGTGCCGGCACTGGCCCCGCAGGCGGCGATGAAGCTGCCGCGAGAGCGCTGACGAGCCGAATTTGCGCGGCCCTAGAGCGCGCTCTCGACGTTCATTTCCGGCCTCAAATGCACCGCGACCTCGCCCGACCAGGGCTCGGTGACGCCGCGGCCGCCGCCAAGATCCTCGAGCAGGGAGCGGAAACGGTCGAGCATGGCGATCATCTGGGGGCGAGCCTGCACCAGATTGCTCATCTCGCCCCAGTCGCCGACGACGCAGAAATCACGCTCGCCGGTTCTCACCACCCAGAAATTGCGCAGGCCCGCCATGTCGGAGCTGTCGATGTCGCGGTGGAGGGCGATGAACTCCTCCTCGCGACCGGGCTTCACCCGCATATGCACGATGTTCATTGCCGTCATCGGATCCTCCTCCGTCTCGACAAGCACGCCGCGGCCCCACCCTAGCAGATGTCCGGGCAACTGGGGCCGGGATTCCTTTGCAAGCGTGGGCGCCATCCCCTATGGTCCGGCCGATTTTTGACCCGGCTTCCCCCTCAGACATGACCGACACGCCCAAACGCCCCGTCCCGCAGCCCGGCATCCTGAAGATCGCGCCCTATGTCCCGGGCCGCTCCGACACGCCTGATGGCGTCAAGCTGGTGAAGCTCTCGGCCAACGAGTCGCCTTTGGGCGCCAGCCCCAGGGCGATCGAAGCGGTGCGGGACGCGGCCGGCCGCATCGAGATCTATCCGGAGGGGTCTTCGCGCGATCTGCGCGTCGCGCTGGGCGAGGTGCATGGGCTGGCGCCGGAGCGGATCGTCTGCGGCTTCGGCTCGGATGATATCCTCCACCTCCTCGCGCAGGTCTATCTCGGCGAGGGCGATGAGGCGGTGATGAGCCAGTATGGCTTCAACGTCTACCCGATCATCACCCGCGGCGCCTCGGCCGAGATCATCATGGTGCCCGAGACGGGCTATCGGGCGGATGTCGACGCGCTGCTTGCCGCCGTGACGCCGCGCACCCGGATGCTGTTCCTCGCCAACCCGAACAACCCGACCGGCACGTACCTGCCGGCAGCGGAGGTCGAGCGGCTGCAGCGCGGGCTGAGGCCCGACATCCTGTTGGTACTCGACAGCGCCTATGCGGAATATGTCACCGCCGAGGATTACTCTGAAGGCATCGAGCTGGTGAATGGCTCGGACAATGTGGTGATGGTGCGCACCTTCTCGAAGATGGGCATTGCCGGCGAGCGGGTGGGCTGGATGTATGGGCCCGACCACGTGGTCGACGCGGTGAACCGCATCCGCGGGCCGTTCAACGTGTCGCTGTCGGGCCAGGCGGCGGCCGCCGCCGCGGCGCGCGATGTCGAGTTCACCGCGAAGCTACGCGAGCACAATGCACGCTGGCGCAGCTGGCTCACCGAGGCGCTCCAGTCGAACGCCATCCGGGTGCCGCCGAGCCAGGGCAATTTCATCCTGGCGCTGTTCGAGGATGTGGCGACGGCGAAGGCGGCGTTCGCCGCGCTGCGCGACAAGGGCCTCCTGGTGCGCGAAATGCATGGCTATGGCATACCCGAGGGCCTGCGCATCTCCATCGGGCTCGAGGAGCACATGCGCGCCGTGGTCGAGATTCTGAAGGCGTTCGGGGCGCCGGGGGCAAGCAACTGATGTTCGAAAAACTGACGCTTATCGGCATCGGCCTGATCGGCTCCTCCATCGCCCGGGCAGTGAAGCTCAAGGGTCTCGCGAAAACCATCGCCATCACCACGCGCAAGTCGGCGACGCTCGAAGAGGCGCGGGCGCTGGGGCTGGGTGACATCTATACGCTCGACGCCGCCGAGGCGGTGGAAGGCGCCGACCTCGTCATCCTCTGCACTCCGGTCGGCGTCTATGCCGATGTGATGAGGCAGATCGGCGGGCGCCTGGCGCCAGGCGCCATCCTCTCGGACGTGGGCTCGGTGAAGGGCCAGGTGATGAAGGCGCTGGAGCCGATGGTTCCCGCGGGCGTGCATTTCATCCCCGGCCATCCGATTGCCGGCACCGAGCATTCCGGCCCGTCGGCCGGTTTCCCCGACCTGTTCGTCGGGCGCTGGTGCGTGCTGACGCCGAAGCCGGAGGTGGACCCGGTGGCGGTCGACCGGCTGGTGTCGTTCTGGGGGGCGCTCGGCTCGAACGTCGAGGTAATGGATGCCGCGCACCATGACCTGGTGCTGGCGATCACCAGCCATGTGCCGCACCTCATCGCCTACAATATCGTCGGCACGGTCGCAGATCTCGAAGCGGCAACGCAATCAGAGGTGATCAAGTTCTCGGCCTCGGGATTCAGGGATTTCACCCGTATTGCCGCCAGTGACCCGGTGATGTGGCGCGACGTGTTCCTCACCAACCGCGAGGCGGTGCTGGAAATGCTCGGGCGCTTCCTCGAGGACCTGTCTAGCCTGCAGCGCATGGTACGGGTCGGCGACGGCGAGGGCATGCAGGCGCTGTTCACCCGCACCCGCGCCATCCGCCGCTCGATCATCACCGCCGGCCAGGAAACCGCGGCGCCCGATTTCGGCCGCCCGCACGGCACGCCGGAAGCCGTGGTGCAGCCGACCGACATCCCCGCAGTCACCGTGCGCGAGCATGGCGGCGGCGAGGACGCCTGATCGCGAAGCGATCGTGGGTCGTTCCCGAGGTCTGTGCTCCTGGCCCACCCCCCTCCCAACCTCCCCCTTGATGGGGGAGGACGGGAGGGGGTGGAGCCGCAGGTACGATGCTCGGGCATGTCGCCTGGCAGGGGTCGCTGGCACTAAGTAATCAGAACAACGGCAGCAATTGCGCGAAGGGCACGGCGAGCAGCTTCACCTGGCCATCGGTGATGGTGAGGGTGTTGCGGAAGCTGCCATCGGCATTGGGGGCGCCGCGCAGCATGGCGAGCTGCATCACCGGCAGGAATTGGGCAAAGCGATCGAGCACGCCCTTGGTGGTGTAGTTGATCTCGCCCTCGGGGTAGCCGCCGCCATTCAGCTTCAGCGTCCCTGATATCTCGAAGCGCTCGTCGGGCTGTGGCTGGCTGCCGGCCAGTTTGGTGAGGGTCAGCGCCCCGCCGGCGGCCTGCCAGCGGCGCAGCGCATCGGGTTCGCCCAAGGCGCGAAGGTCGTCGGGCACTCCGCTGAGCTCGACTTCGGCACTGGTGTCGGCCGCCGCCACCTGCAGCCCCGGCAGATCCAGCGCCGTGGTCGAAAGGTAGCCGCGGAGCGCCGCAGTGCCTGCCGCCTTGTCGTGCAGCTCGGGGACATCGAGCAGGTGCGCTTCGGCGTGCTTGGCGCGCGCTTCGACGATCTCGCCGGCGACGGTATCGGTGAGCACCAGGTCGTCGGCCACCAGCGAGAAGCGGGCGACGCGCCAGCCCTCACCGCTGAGGCCGCGGACCAGGTCGGTCGAGGTGAGCCGCAGGCTGCCTTCCATGGCGCCGAAATCGAGCCGGCGCTGGCTGCCTGAGAAGGCGTCGGCGAAGCTGAACGGCGCCTTGGCCGAAAAGATCAGGTGCGAGGGCGCATAGACCAGCACCGAGCCCTTGAGGCCGGCAAAGGTTGCGGTGATGTCCTGGTCGACGAGTGTGGCGTCGAGGCACTCGAGGTCGAAGCGGAACGGGAAGCCGGAGACCTCGAAGGTGCCGCAAGTCAGCTTCGGGGCGGTCTCACCATCGGCCTCGCTGAGGAGCCTGACCTGTCGCGTTGCCTCACCGGCGGCCCAGAGCCAGCCGGCGGTCCACAGCCCGACCACGACGACCACCGCGATGGCGAGCCACATGAACTTCCGCAACGTCAGGTCTCCCATTCCGGCGCACCGATTGCGCGGCGCGGACCGTATCGGTAGGAACGTGACCGCGGCAAGGCGGGTGGACGTTTCGTGCAGCAGAATTCAACGCATTGGGTATTCGGCTACGGCTCCTTGATCTGGCGGCCGGGCTTTGCCTTCATCCGGCAGATGCCGGCGCTGCTGCGCGGCGTGCACCGCCGGCTCTGCGTCTACTCATACCGGCATCGCGGCACCGAGGCGCAGCCGGGACTGGTGTTCGGGTTGATGCCGGGCGGCTCCTGTCGCGGCATGGCGTTCGAGGTCGCCGACGCTGAGTGGGGCGGGGTGCACGCCTACCTCAGCGAGCGCGAGATGGATCGCGGCGTCTACCGCGAGGCGACCCGGCAGATCGAACTCGCCGATGGCGGCCTGGTGCCGTCTCTGGCCTTCCTCGCCGATACAAGGCACCTGCAATATGCCGGCAAGCTCGCTATTGCCGAGCAGGTGCGGATCGTGCGTGCCGGGGTGGGGGAGTCCGGCGCCAACCCGGAATATGTGCTGGAGACAGCGCGCAAGCTCCATGAACTCGGGATCGTCGACCGCTATCTCGACGAGGTGGTGGCGGTGCTGAACGGTACGGATGTGCCGGTGGTGGCAGGGGCTTAGGGCTGACTGCCGTCTCTCTCGGTTGTCCTCAGGCCGCGCTCAGCCCGAGGATCGGTTCGGCGCCTTCGAGGTCCCACACCACGGTGAGCCGCTCGATGGCATCGGCGCTGGTTTCGACGTGGAAGACGCGGTCGGCGCAATCCATGGCGAGGCGGAAGCGGGCGCGGCTCACCGGGTCTTCGACGAGGTCGGCAGCGCCGCCCGCCCACATGACGTGCGGGCCGAGCGCGATCAGGTAGAGTTCATCTGCCTTGAAGCTGAAATCGTCGAAGCGCAGCGGTTCCAGCGCATAGAAACGCCCCGAGCGACCGCGCCAGTTCACCGGATGCGCGGTGGCGTGCTGCAGCAGTGTACGATCGAGTGTCGGCACCATACCCCCGGCTCCTTCGATACTCGGCGAAAGAGAACGAATATAGAACAAATTTGAGCTAAATGTCAAGCACCGCCCTGCGTGACGTCTACACCTATGGGCTGCGTCGTTGATTCCGTCAAGATGTAGTGGTCTGAAGCGGGCCGGGCGCTATCCCTTGCTTCAGCTTCTCGAGCCGATCGCGCAGCTCGGGACTGATCGGGCGGTCGAGCCCCTCATCATAGGCCTCAAGGATCAGCTTGTTGGTTTCCCCCTCGATCGCCGCGATCAGGCGGCCGCGAAATTCCTCGACCGGCAGGCCCGGCGGGATGGCGGGGAGAAACCTGGCGCGGGCGGTGCCGGGCCAGAGCAGCAGGCTGTTGCGGCCCCAGAACAGGCCGGAGTTGAGCGCCACCGGCACCACTGGGATGTTCAGGCCCTGGTAGAGCCGGACCACCCCGTAGCGATAGTCGTAGGGCTCGAGCGGCGCCTTCCGCGTCCCCTCGGGGAAGATGATGATGCGGGCGCCGTTGGCGAGCGAGCGGCGGGCGTCGGAGAGCATCAGCGGGATGGCGTCGCCGCCTTTCGAGCGATCGACGCGGATGGTGTCGAAGGCCATTGCTGCCTGGCCGAAGAACGGGATGTCCATCAGCTCCTTCTTGGCAATGAAGGCGGGGCGCCGCGCCCCGGGCAGAAGTGCGAAGATGTCCCAGTCGCTCATGTGCTTACTGGCAATGATGCAGGGACCATCGGGAATGTTCTCGATTCCCTCGACGTCGGTCTTGATGCCGGCGATGAGCCGCAATGCCAGGATGTGCGAGTGGATCCAGTAGAGCGCCAGCGTCCAGCCAAACCGCGTGCGGCCCCAGATTGCGCTGATGCCGACGACGATCGCCAGCACTACGGTCTGCAGATAGAACACCGCGTAGAACAGCAGCGAGCGCAACGCCTGGCCGAGCAAAGTTGATCCTCCCCGTTTTGCGCCGGAGGGTGCCTGCGCAACGCAGTGGCCGCAAGGCGGAATTACCGGCTCACCCCTCACCCGACTCGGCCTTCGGCCGATCCGGGATGAGGGGGTCGAGCCCCGATGCTCTACGACGTCTTCTGCAGGAAGCGGCGCACCGTCATGCGTGAGGTAATGGCGGTCAGAGCGGCGATCACCGGCACCACGGCGAGGATGCCGAACATGCCGTCGATGCCGAGGGCGAAGCGGCCGAACAGGATGCCCAGTTGCTGGCCGGCCTCCTGCGGCACCATCGAGCCGGCGGCGACGCCGACCAGCAGGAAGAACAGCAGTGCCGCCAGCCCGCCAACGATCCCGCCACGGAAGCCGATGGTCAGGAACCGGCCCTGGAACTCGCCGGCGATGAAACTGTTCGAGGCGCCGATGAAGTGCAGCACGTCGACGATCTCGCGGTTCGACGCCATGGTGCCGCGCGTCGCGAAGATGATGGCGAGCACGGTGGCGACCACGATCAGCGCCAGCACCAAGAGGCCCGAGGCGACAATGGTGCCGGCCATGACGTTGAGCTGTTGCCGCCAGGCGGCGTGGGTATCGAGGCTCGCGCCTTTCACGGCAGCGAGGTCGCGCTGCAGCTTTTCCACATCGGCTTCGGCCGGGTCGGCGAGCTGCACGACGACCAGGCGGGGGATGTCGATGGCGGTGAGGTCGAGGCCGGCGCCGAGCCAGGGCTCCAGCAGCTTCTGGCTCTCTTCGAGGCTCAGAGCGCGGGCTGAGGCGACGCCGGGCGTGGCTTCCGCCAGCGCCACCGCGGTGCGCAGGTTCGAGTCCATCACCTCGCCCTCGACCGGGCGGATCTGGATGGTCATTTCGCGGCCGACATCGGAGGACCAGGCGATGGCGGATTTCTGCACCAGCACGACGCCGCCCAGCGTCACGCCCGACAGGAACGTCATGATGGCGATCAGCAGCACCAGGGTGCGGCCGGCCACCGAGCGTTCCGGCACGATGGCGGCAGCGCGCTCGCGATTCTCGATCCCGGCGAAGCGGGGGAGCTTCAGATCAATCGGCAAAGACGATCTCCCCCTCGTTGAGGATCATGCGCGGAAAGGGGAAGGCATCGAGCAGCGGCAGTTCGTGCGTTGCGAGGATGATGGTGGTTCCCATCTTGTTGAGTTCGGCGAACAGCCGCACCAGCCGCAGCGACAGCTCGGGGTCGACGTTGCCGGTCGGCTCGTCCGCGAGGAGGATGTCAGGACGGCCGATCACCGCGCGGGCGATGGCGGCGCGCTGTTTCTCGCCGCCCGACAGCACCGCCGGCAGTGCATCGAGGCGCTGGCCGAGGCCGACCCATTCGAGCAGCTCGGTGACATTGGCGCGGTAGCTCGCCTCGGGTTCACCGAGCACGCGCAGCGGCAGCGCCACGTTCTCGAAGGTGGTGAGGTGGTCGAGCAGGCGGAATTCCTGGAACACGATGCCGATATGGCGGCGCATCTGCAGGAGCGCATCCTGATCGAGCGAGGAGGTATCCTTGCCGAACAGGGTGACCCGTCCGCGGGTTGGCCGCAGCGACAGCAGCAGCAGCTTCAGCAGCGAGGTCTTGCCCGAGCCGGAAGGGCCAGTGAGGAAGTGGAACGTGCCGGGTTCGATGCGGAAATTGAGATCGCGGAGGATCTCAGGCCCCTGCCCATAGCGCAGGCCGACATTGGAGAACTCGATCACCGGGCCATCCGCTCCGAATCAGTTGTGAGGCATCATAACAGCGGCATCCCGCCGGGGCGGGGTTCTCACCCATAATTCAGCCCAAATCTTGGTCGGCCAACGCCTCGGCCGCGGCAGTTTCGACGTTCGGGTTTGAGGAAACTTAACCCAGCGCCGCTAGCTTTCGCCCATGCGTTCACCCCAGCCAGCGACGGTCGTCATTGCCTGCCCCCATTGCGGCACGCGCTACCAGGTGCCGCCCGAAACGCTCGGGCCGCGCGGCCGACAGGTCAGCTGCGCGCATTGCGGCAAGGCCTGGATGGCGGAAGCGCAGATGGCGCCGCCCGACGACGACAAGCTGTTCACCCCGACCGAGGAAGAGGCGCTCGACCGCGAGTTCAAGGCGATCGAGCATCGCACCGGCATCGCCGAAATCCCCGCTTCGCTGCGCGGCGTGATGCCTGATGGAGCGCCGCCGCCGGAGGTGGTGCGCTCGATCGCCGAGATCAAAGCCGCCATCGCCCCGAAAACGGCAGAGCAGACACCGGCTCCCGAACCTGCTGCAACGCCCACTGCGGCCGAACGCGCGGCCAACGGCAAACTGGAGAAACGGCAGCGCGCGGTGGCGCGCCGGCTGCCGGCGGCGAAGCTGTTCCGGGTGATCCGCATCGGTGCGGTCTGCCTGCTGGTGGCCGTGGTGGCCGGTGGGCTGCTGTTTCGCACCGAGATCGTCAAGCTGGCGCCTTCGATGGCGGGGGTCTATTCGGCCCTCGGCATGGGCGTGAACGTCGTCGGCCTGGAATTTTCGGACGTTTCGACGGTGATGAGCCGGCGCGGCGACAGCGACGTGATCAGCGTCACCGCCACCATCCACGGCGTCGAAGCGCGCCGCGTCGTGGTGCCGCCGGTGGTGGTGAGCCTCCTCGATGCGCAGGGCGCGCCGCTCTACCAGTGGAGCGTCATGCCGCCGGCTCCCGATGTCGAGCCGGGCGAGGCCGTGGCCTTTTCCGCCGAACTCGCGTCGCCGCCCAAGGGCGCGACGCAGCTGCGCCTGGGCTTTGCCTCGAGCCGGCAGAACGTCGCGGCGATACCGCCCGTGGCCACCAAGGAAATTATTGAAGAGACGGTACACTGATGGCCAGAATTCTGCTTGCCGAAGACGATGATGGAGTGCGGGCGTTCGTCTCGCGCGCCCTCGCTCACATGGGCCACGATGTGGTGGAAGCCGAGGATGGCGGGCTTGCCGCCGAGGTCATGCAGGACGAGCAGGGGCGCTTCGACCTGTTGCTCTCCGACATCAAGATGCCCGTCATGGATGGCATCGCGCTGGCGCTCAACGTCGCCTCGGCCTGGCCCGAGGTCACCATCATGCTGATGACCGGCTTTGCCGACCAGCGCGAACGCGCGCACGGCCTCGACCAACTGATCTATGATGTGATCCCGAAACCCTTCACGCTGGCGCAGGTGCTGGAAAAGGTGGACGACGCCCTTGCCGGCCGGCCGCCGGAGATTATCTCTTTGGCACGTCAGGCGATGATGGGGTGAAGGCGGGGACCATAGTCCCAACGTCATCCCCCGGTCGCTTCTCCCCTCAGGGGAACCGGACGAGGGCGTAGCCCTCGCCGGGAGGTGGCGCGAAGCGCCGGATGAGGGGTGAAGCGGTGCAGTGCGCGCTTGCTGCGAAGCTGAACCCCTCACCCTAGTTCCGCTACGGACCTCGCGGTCCTAGCTGCACTACCCTCTCCCCTCAGGGGAGCGGGGCTCTTGAGCCGAACCATCGAGGTGTCGGACACCGGCGAGTCTCAGGCTGGCACCTCCTGCACGCGGACGTCGAACGTCTCGGCCTTCTCCTCCATGAAGCGCAGGAACTTCAGGCCCTCGCGCTCGATCTCGGCGACGTCCTTTTTCCTGAGCTGGTGGTAGGGCGTGACGGTGAGCACCGCTGCGCCCTTCTTGTTGTCGATCGCCCAGGCGGCGGAGATGATGCCGTCGACCAGCACCGACGGCTTCGCGTCGTGCAGGAAGTCGCCGCGTTTCTCGTCGTCTTCGGCGAGCACGCGGCGGCGGTTGTCGTAGCCGAGGAAGGCATTTTCGAACAACGGCATGAAGCGGATCGGCGCGGGCGTATCGGCATCGGGGCGCGGTGCCTCTGGCAGGTCGAACAGTTCCCGGCCGTCGGGGGCGATGAAGCTGACCAGCTCGGGTCGGAGCGCCTCGAACACCTCGCTCAGCTTGGTGAGCCGCGACCAGCTCTGCATGTCGGCGACGCTGGCCGGGCCATAGGCCGCGAGGTAACGGCGGACCAGGGTTTCGCGGGCGATCGGGCGCTCATAGGGCGCCGGCAGCCAGTTGCCGATGCGGGTCAGCAGCGGTGCATGGCCGGAGCCCCAGATGCGGGTTGGCGGAATCTGGATCAGCGCATCCGAGGTTTGCAGCAGCATGGTCATCGCCAGTGGCTCGGCGGTGGGGAAGCGCTCGGCGAGGCGCTTGCCGAGCTGGCCGGCCGTCATCGGCTTGGCATCGAGCAGTTCTCGCGCCAGCGCGAGCACCTGGGCTTCGTCATTGTCGCCGAAGCGCTTCCGGAAATTGCTCTGCCAAACCGACCGCAGAAATGGCTGCACCAGGGCACGGATGCCGATCAGGTCGTCGGTGGTGTGGAGGTGCAGCGTGCCGCGCATGGTGGTGGCACGAGCCAGGGCGCGGTCGATGATCAGCGCTGTCAGGGCTTCGTGGGTGAAGCCGTTCAATCGGGACCACAGGCCGATATAGGGATCGTGGGTCTGCTGCGCCTGCATGCCGAGCAGCCAGGCAATGGTGTCGGTGATCGAGATGTCGCTGCGCTCGAGTAGCATCTGGCGCGCGAGAGTGGCGCGGTTGAGCTGGCGGTCGGTCAGGGCGTTCGTCATCAGCGCCTCCTTGGATACGCATAACCTAACCGAGGCGTACTGACAGGGGCTGTCAGCAGCTTGCATGGGCCGGAATCCGGTTCGATAGTCCAAGCATGATTGCCATCCTCGCATTGCTGCTCGTCTGCCAGCTCGGCGGCGAAATCCTGGCGCGCTCGCTGGCTCTGCCGATGCCGGGCCCGGTGGTCGGGCTGATCCTCCTCGCCATCGTGCTGCTGGTCTGGGTGCAGCGCCGACCGGATCTCAAGGGCACGCTGCTCGACAAGGTCACCACCTTCCTCGTCGGCGGGCTGGGGCTGTTGTTCGTGCCGACCGGGGTCGGCGTCGTGCAGCAACTGGGGCTGCTCGGCGACTATGGGGTGGGGATCGTCCTGACGCTGATCATTTCGGCGGTGCTCACCATGCTGGCGACGGTAGGGGCGTTCCTTGCCGTGAAGCGCTGGACGGGGAAGCGGCCATGAACGATCCGTTTGCGCTCTGGGTCTATCTCAGCTCGACGCCGCTGCTGTGGCTGACAGTCACGCTCGGCGTCTGGGTCGGGGCGGACTGGCTGGCGCTGAAATCGGGCCGCAATCCGCTGGTCAACCCGGTGCTGCTGTCGATCATCGCGGTCGGCGCCGTGCTGCTCGCCACCGGCACACCGTATGGGCGCTATTTCGAGGGCGCGCAGTTCGTGCATTTCCTGCTCGGCCCGGCGATCGTCGCCATCGCCGTGCCGCTGGTCACCAACCGCAAGATCGTGATGGAGAACCTGTTGCCGCTGCTGGGCGCGCTGCTGGCGGGTTCGGTGACGGCGATCGTCTCGGTAGTGCTCCTGGGCCGGCTGTTCGGGCTGCCGCCGGACGTGTTGCTTGCGCTGGTGCCGAAATCGGTGACGGCGGGTGTCGCCATGGGCATTGCCGAGCAGATCGGCGGCTCACCCTCGCTCACCGCCGTGCTGGTGGTGCTGACCGGGGTCACCGGCGCGGTGCTGGTGACGCCGATCATGAACGCCTTGAAGATCACAGACTATGCGGCGCGCGGCTTTTCGGTGGGGCTCGCCTCGCACGGCATCGGCACGGCGCGCGCCTTCGCGGTCGACCCGGTGGCCGGCACCTTTGCCGGCATCGCCATGGGGCTCAACGCAGTGCTGACCTCGGTGCTGGCGCCGGTGCTGGCGGCGTGGCTGGTGTAGGTTGCTTCACGTTTTGGGGCATTGGTTGCTCCGCCAACGCGATGTCATCCCTGCGAAAGCAGGGACCCATTTCACCGTCTGCACCAGCCGATAGTTAGGTCCCAGCTTTCGCTGGGATGACACCCGTGGGGAGGCGAGGTGAGTGGAACATCCCGACCGGTATCTCGATCGCCGACGTTCCGGTTGAACCGCCTCGGCGGCTGATCACACCCAGTCGGGGACGCTGTCCAGGGCGATCAGTTCCGCGATCGACTTGCGTGGGCGGATGACGTGCCACTTGTCGCCGTCGACCAGCACTTCGGGCACCAGCGGGCGCGAGTTGTAGGTCGAGGCCATCACCGCGCCATAGGCGCCGGCCGACATCACGGCGAGCAGGTCGCCTTCCTTGACGCCTTCCATCTTCCTATCCTGGGCGATGAAATCGCCGGTCTCGCAGACCGGGCCGACCACGTCGGCGGTGATCTGCGCCAGGTTGGAGTGCACCACTGGCTGGATGTCGTGATGCGCCTCGTAGAGGGTGGGGCGGATCAGGTCGTTCATCGCCGCGTCGACGATGACGAAGGTCTTGCCCCCTTCCTTCACGTACTCGACCTTGGTGACGAGGATGCCGGCATTGCCGACGATCAGCCGGCCGGGCTCCAGCACCAGCGACACGCCGAGCGGACCGATATGCTTCCTGACGATCTCCGCATAGGCGGGCGGCGCCGGCGGGGCATCCTCGTCGTGGTGGTAGGGGATGCCGAGGCCGCCGCCGACATCGGCATGGCGGATATCGTGGCCGGCGGCCTTGAGATCGCGCACCAGTTCGGCGAGCAGCGCGAAGGCGTTGTCGAACGGCGTCATGTCGGTGATCTGGCTGCCGATATGCATGTCGACGCCGACGGCGCGCACCCCGGGCAGCGCCGCGATGCGGGCATAGACCTCGCGGGCTCGCGCGAACGGGATGCCGAACTTGTTCTCGGCCTTGCCGGTGGAAATCTTCTTATGGGTGCCGGCATCGACATCGGGGTTGATGCGCACCGAGACCGGCGCGGTCATGCCCATGGAGACGGCGACATCGCTCAGCCGCTCGAGCTCCGGCTCGCTCTCCAGATTGAAGCACTTGATGCCGACTTCGAGCGCCCGGCGCATCTCGGCGAAGGTCTTGCCGACGCCGGAGAAAACGATGCGGTTGGCCGGCACTCCGGCGGCAATGGCGCGCTCGAGTTCGCCGCCCGACACCACGTCGGCGCCGGCGCCTTCCTTGGCGATGAGCTTGATCACCGCCTGGTTGGAGTTGGCCTTCATGGCGTACGCGACCAGCGTGTCGATACCCTTGAAGGCATCGTGCATCACCTGCACGTGGCGGCGCAGCGTCGCGGCCGAATAGACGTAAAACGGCGTGCCCACCTTACCGGCGAGGGCGGTGAGGTCGACGTCCTCGGCGAACAGCCGGTCGTCGCGATATTGGAAGTGATGCACCAAGGTCCTGCGCCCCTACGAAATCCGGGCGGAAGCTCTAGGCGAAAACGCCGAGCAGCGGAAGCTGGAGTTATTGATGGGGCCGATTGGGGATGATGATGGCACCCGTCGCCATCGGTTGTGGCTAGGCCTGTGCCGGCCAGTGATGCTCAATCCGTTCCGCTACCAGCTTCTGGATGGCCCAGAGGTTGCGGTCGTGGATGCCGTACTCCTCAAGCTTCGTCACGGTCGAAAGCACATACTCGGCCATCGAGCCCTTCCAGCCATGGGCCTGCGCCAGCCGGTCGGCACGCTCCGCCAAGGTAAGGCCACCGATATAGCGCGTGCTCTTGCGGTTGATAGCGAATGCAAGGGCGGTGAGCGGGCCCTCGGCGGTCGTGACCTTGATCCAGCGTCCGGGGAAGGCATTGGGCACCATGCTCATCTCGCGGCGCACCAGTTTGTCCATGTTGGCTTTGATGGTCCCAGCGGGGATGCGATAGGCGACGCTGCGGCAACTGCCGCCCCGATCGAGGCAGAGCATCAGGCCCGGCTGTTTGGGGTTGCCTCTATACCGCTGGTCGAACAAGCAGAAGTTGCGGTGCCAGCCGCTGGCGACGGCGATGCGCTGCTGGTCGAACTCGGTGGCCGGGTTCCAGATCAGCGAGCTTAAGGCAAAGATCCAGAAATCGCCTTCGGGCGCCGTATCCATGATGCGTGCAACCTCAGCATCGTAGTCGGCATCGGTCGCCGGGCGGATACCGGGGTAGTTCGGCTGCCCTGGATCCTCGATCACCGGGATGCGGGCGACATGGTCGGCCGTGAGGTGCAGGGGGCGGGGCTTGCGCGGCATCGCCGGAGCCTACTCCACCCCGCCGTCGCCGTGACCGCCGGATTTCTTCACGCTGACCGGTTCGGATTTCACGCCGGTAAGGAGTTCCTTCCAGCGGGCGGCCTGCAACGCGACGTTTTCCGGCGCGGTGCCGCCATAGCTCTTGCGGGCGGCAACCGAGCTCTCGACGCTCAGCACCTTGTGGATGCGGCTGTCGATGCGGTGGTCGATGAACTTGAAGTCCTCAATGGTGAGGCCATCGAGGGTCATGCCCTTCTGCTCGGCCAGCGCCACGATCTGCCCGGTGATGTGGTGGGCCTCGCGGAACGGGATATTGGCCTGTTTGACCAGCCAGTCGGCGATATCGGTGGCGGTGGAGAAGCCGGCATTGGCCGAGGCGCGCATCTTGTCGCGGTTGGCCTTCAGATCCTCGACCATGCCGGTCATCGCGGCGAGCGACAGCGACAAGCTGTCCAGCGCGTCGAAGGCGACTTCCTTGTCCTCCTGCATGTCCTTGGAATAGGCGAGCGGCAGGCCCTTCATGACGATCAGCAGGCTGGTCAGCGCGCCCATGATGCGGCCCACCTTGGCGCGGATCAGCTCGGCGGCATCGGGGTTGCGCTTCTGCGGCATGATCGACGAGCCGGTGGTGAACTTGTCGCTGAGCTTGACGAAGCCGAACTGCGACGACGACCAGATCACCAGTTCCTCGGCGAAGCGACTGAGGTGCATGGCGCAGAGGCTGGCGGCGCTGAGCGTTTCGAGGATGAAGTCACGATCGGAGACGGCGTCGAGCGAGTTGGCAGTGGGGCGATCGAAGCCGAGCGCCTTGGCCGTCATGTCGCGATCGATCGGGTAGGGGGTACCGGCGAGGGCGGCCGAGCCAAGGGGACTTTCGTTGAGGCGCTTGCGCGCATCCTCGAAGCGGCCGTAGTCGCGGCCGAGCATTTCCACATAGGCGAGCAGGTGGTGGCCGAAGGTCACCGGCTGGGCGTTCTGCAGGTGAGTGAAGCCGGGCATAATGGTGGCGACTTCTTCCTCGGCCCGCTTCACCAGCGCCAGCTGCAGGGTCTTCACCTGCGCCAGCAGCGTGTCGATGGCGTCGCGGACATAGAGGCGGAAATCGGTTGCCACCTGGTCGTTGCGCGAGCGGGCGGTGTGGAGGCGCCCGGCGGCGTCGCCGATCACCTCCTTCAGCCGGCTCTCGACATTCATGTGAATGTCCTCGAGCGAACGCGAGAACGTGAACTTGTTTGTCTCGATCTCGTCGAGCACGGTCTTTAGGCCGGTGATGATCGCGTCGCGATCCGCCTGGGTCAGGATGCCCACTTCCGCCAGCATGGTGGCGTGTGCGATAGAGCCGGCGATGTCCTGCTTGTAGAGCCGCTGATCGAAGCCGATGGAGGCGTTGATCTCTTCCATGATGGCGTCGGGGCCGGTCGCAAAACGGCCGCCCCACATGCGATTGCTCATCTCAACTCCAACGGTAGCACTATGACCGACCAAAGCCCCGCCCCGACCCGGAGATTGCGCCCCAGGCGGGTGCTGCTCGTCGCCCTGATCAGTGCGGCGGTAGCACTAGTCCTTACCCTCGTCATTGGCAACTTTATGCCGGCGCAGGCGACACAGTGCGATCCGCAGGTGGTGAAAGGGCAGAAGATCGATGCCGCGGCGATCGGCATGCTGGCAGCGCTCAACGGCACCGGCGAAGGGCGCGGCTATGCCGACATGTCGTTCAAGGACGCAGCGGGCGCGCCAACCACGATCGGCAACTTTGCCGGCAAGAAGCTCTTGGTGAATTTCTGGGCCAGTTGGTGCGTGCCGTGCCGCGAGGAAATGCCCGCGCTCGATGCCATCGCGACCAAGTACAATTCGGAGCAGTTCATGGTGCTGCCGATCAATCTCGATGTCGGCGAGAGCGGGCTCGAGAAGGCGAAGAAATTCCTGGCTGACGAAGGGCTGCAGAACCTGCCGCTTTACGCGGATTCGACCTTCGATGCGTTCAAGCGGCTGCAGCAGCAGGCGGTGGCGATCGGGCTGCCGGCGACGCTGCTGCTTGACGAGAAGGGCTGCGAGCTCGCAGTGCTGCAGGGACCGGCCGAGTGGGATTCGCCCGACGGTCACAACGTCATCGACGCGCTGATCGGAACCTGACCCCATGCGCCGCATCCTCTGCGTCGGTGCCCTGACCATGGACACGATTTTCCGGCTGGATCGCCTGCCGGATGGGCCGGGCAAGGTTATTCCGCTCGATGCGGTCGAGGTCGCCGAAGGCATGGCGGCGGCCCAGGCGGCGAGCATCGTGCGGCTCGGCGGCAAGGCGGCGCTCTGGGCCTCGGCCGGCGACGATGCGACGGGCGACCGGCTGGTGCAGCAGATCTCGGGCGAAGGCGTCGACTGTTCGCGGGTGCGGCGCGTAGCCGGTTCGCGCTCGGGCTTTTCATCGATCTTCATGGATCGCAGCGGCAGTACGATGATCGTGCCGCGCTACGATCCGACGCTGATGGCGCCGCCCGAGGCCGCCCCTGATCTTGGTGGCATCGATGCGGTGATGACCGACGTGCGCTGGCCGGGCGCGGCGGCGCTGGCGCTGGCGGCGGCGAAGGCAGCCGGTATCCCTGGAATCCTCGATGCCGACATGGCGGCGCGCGAGGTGCTCGACGGCTTATTGCCGCTGGCGTCGCATGTGGTGGCCTCGGAGAGCGCGGCAAAGCTGGTGACCGGGGCGGACACCCCGGGGCAGGCGGCCGGGTGGCTTGCGGTCAGCCACGGCGGCTTCGTCGCGGTCACGGCCGGCGCCGATGGCTGCTGGTGGAGCGAGGGGGGCGGGATCCGCCATTCGCCCGCACCGAAAATCGAGGCGATCGATACGCTGGCGGCGGGCGATGTGTTCCATGCAGGCTTTGCCGTCGGGCTGCTCGAGGGCTGGCCGATGCGCAACGTCATCGCCTTTGCTTCGGCCGCCGCGGCGATCAAGTGCACGCGGTTCGGCGGCCGGCTCGGCGCGCCATCGCGCGCCGAGGTTGAGGCGTTTCTGGTGAAAGCGCGCTGAGCTAGGCCGCGTTCGCCGCCTGCCGCATCGGCTTGGCGTCCGCTTTGCGGATCACCCGGCAGGGGTTACCCGCGGCCAGCACGCCGGCGGGGATGTCGCGGGTGACGACGCTACCGGCGCCGATGGTGGTGCCGTCGCCGATGCTGACGCCGCCGACGATGATGGTGCCGGCGCCGATCCAGCAGTGCTTGCCGATGCTGATCGGCTTGTTGATGCACTGGGCGCCGATCAGCTTGCCGGTCTTGGGATCGCGGCGCTCGCGCTCGTGCGGATCGACCGGGTGGCCGGCGGTCAGGAACATCACCCGCGGCGCAATGGCGGTGCCGTCGCCGATGCGGACTTCGGCGCCGTCGAGGAACACGCATTCGAAGTTGATGAACACACCCTCACCGATATGGATGTGCTTGCCGTATTCCCAGGTGACGGGGCTCAGGACGAAACTGTCGCCGAAGCTGCCGAGCTGGTCGCGGAACATCGCGGTGCGGTTGGCCATGTCCCAGTTGGGGACGGCGTTGAGGCGGTCGAGTTTTTTCCTCGCTTCGACCTGCAGCTCGATCAGGTCCCAGTCCGGCCCTTCATAGAGCTCGCCCGATACCATCTTCTCGTAGCCCGTCTTGCTCATGGGGCCAGTCTCCTGTTCAGCGTCCCCCCGCTGAAGGCGGTCGCTTCTGCCCCGATGGGACAGCTCTCCGCAAGCGCGGAGTTTGCCGAATCATGGGCGGCTGCGCCCCGTCCGTTCAGATGGGGTTCAGGGACAAAGCCCTGGGAGGTGGAGAGCTGAACAGCCGTTCAGGCGATGCGGTCGATGATGCGACCGACGAACGCGTCGGAGCGCTGCTCCATGTCGGTGAGCGCCCGCTCGAGGTCGGCGCCAGTGGAGGCGGAGCCTTCGTTGATCTGCTTGAGCAGCATCTGGTGTTCGAGGTCGGCGCGCTTCTTGGCGACGAGCACCTGCGCGACGCCGAGGGTGTCGGCCTCGCGGAAGGCCATGCGATAGATCGACGTGTCGAGGTTCATCACACCCCTCCGGCTGGTCAGGCGATCTTGTCGACCTTGGTCCCCTGGCCGGGCGGTGGAGCGGAGCGCGCCACGCTATCGACCATCTGGATCAGCGACATTTCCATCTCGTGCGACTTCTTCAGCACGGCGATGGCGATCGAATGCTGCGTCCCCTGGGAACGTGCGGCAAGCAGCTGCGATGTCAGATCCATGTCCATCCCCGGGGTTTTATGACCGGGGCGTAAACGAAACCTTCTCGGGCCTGTGCCGGATTAGTGCGATCGTGAATCAATGGTTTACCGATCAGCGGCCGCCGAACAGCGCCACGTCGCGACGTTTCAGCGGCACGCAGAGCGCCGCCCCGGCGATCAGCCCGCCGACATGGGCGGACCAGGCGACCGGGCTGGCGTCGCCGAAGACGAGGTAGAACAGCTGCACCGCCGCCCAGGCGCCGAGCATCCAGAGCGCCGGCAGTGGCAACGGGATCGGGATGGTGAGCCCAAGCAGCACATAGACCCGGGCATGCGGGTAGAGGACGATATAGGCGCCCATCACCCCCGCCACGGCGCCCGAAGCGCCGATCAGCCAGGTGTAGGTGCCCATGGCGAAGAGGATATAGACCAGCCCCGAGAGCGCGGCACAGGCGAGGTAGAAGGCGGCGAACTTCACATGCCCCAGCGCGTCCTCGATATTGTCGCCGAACACCCAGAGGAACAGCATGTTGCTGCCCAGGTGCAGCCAGTCGGCGTGAAAGAACGCGTAGGTGAGGAGTGTCAGGCCGTCGGGCAGGTAGGCCAGCCGGTCCGGCGCCCCGGCTTGCAGGAAGTAGGCGGGTACGGCGGCGTAGCTCAGCGCGAACTCGTCGAAACTGATGCCGCTGCCATGCGCCAGCTGGATCAGGAACACCAGGACGTTCAGCCCGATGATGGCGTAGGTGACATAGGGGAACCTGATGTGCCGGACCGGGTTGCGATCGTGCAGCGGGATGAACATCAGCCGCGCGATTGCCCCTGGTCGTGGCCGAACTTGCCGGGCGTCCACAGCACGTCGCTGTCGCCGTTGGAATTGGCTACCCGCGCCATGACGAACATCAGGTCCGACAGCCGGTTGAGATAGACCAGCACGGCATTGTTGACGTCGGGTTCGGCGGCGATCAGCTCGACCACCAGCCGTTCGGCGCGACGGGTGACGGTGCGGGCCAGATGCAGCGCCACCGCCAGCGGCGTGCCGCCGGGGAGAACGAAGCTGGTCAGCGGCTTCAGCGCCTCGTTGTAGTGGTCGATCTGCTCTTCGATCCACTCGGCCTGCTGCGCGGTGATGCGCAATGAGGGCGCGGCGCCGGCCGGATCAGCGCCGGGAGTGGCAAGGTCGGAGCCGAGGTCGAACAGGTCATTCTGGACGCGGGCGAGCAGCCGGTCGAGCTTGGGCATCGCGGCGGTATGGAGCCGCGCCATGCCGATGAAGCTGTTGGCTTCGTCGACGGTGCCGAAGCACTCGATACGCAGATCAGCCTTGGAGCGGCGCGGACCGCGGACCAGCCCTGTGGTGCCGTCGTCGCCGGTCTTGGTGTAGATCTTGTTGAGCTTGACCATGTCGTCCCGTCGCGAGTCAGTGGCGACGAAACTAGCTCAGCGGTCGTGGCGCGCGAAGCGCTTTCGGTCAGCTCCCCCGCCCGAAGAAGTAGAGCGCGCCCAGGATCACCACGATGGCCACGGCCTGGGCGATGACGCGGGCGCGCATCAGCTTCTGGCTCAGATTGGGGTCGCCGCCGCGGAACATGTTCCACAAGCCCATGAACAGGATGATGGCGACCGCGCCGAGCGCGACGATGGTGATGATGCCGGTGATGTTCATAATGTCCTCGCGAGGAAGCGGCTGAGGCCCTCGCCCAGTCGGTCATAGATGGCACGAATGCGACGGCTGGTGAACAGTTCGCGATGCGTGGTCAACCACACTTCCAGCGGCGGCGGGCGGAAATCCGGCAGCAGCGGCACCATGCCGCGCGTCTCTGCCACCAGCAGCTGCTGCGCGAAGCCGACCCCGAGGCCGGCCTTGATCAGCTCCCAGGCATTGGTCTGGCTGTCGGTGCGGACGATGAAATCGCTGCGCTTCAGTTCGAACCCCATGCGCCGGGCGGCGCCGATCAGCAGTTCGGAGCGATCGAAGCCGATCAGGTCGTGTTCGATCAGTTGCTCGGGCCGTTCCGGCCGACCGCGCCTCAGGATGTAGCTTTCGTGGGCGCAGGTGACGATCGGGCTTTCGCCGAGCTTCTTGGTGATCAGTTCGAGCTGGGTGGGGCGGAACATGCGGACGGCGATATCGGCCTCGCGTAACAGCAGGTTCTCGGCCGAATCCGATGGCACCAGCTCGATCGCTACCTGCGGGAAGCTCTGACGCAGGTCGAGGAGGAAGGGCGGCAAGACATAGTGGCACATCACGGTGCTCGAGGTGATGCGGACCGAGCCGGTGAGCGCAGCGCTCGCCCCCTCGGCGATCAGCGTCGCTTCGGCCAGCGCCTGCTGCGCCGCGAGCACCGGCTCGTAGAGCTTCAGCGCCGTATCGGTGGCGTGGAAGCCGTTGAGCGTCCGCTCGAACAGGCTCATCCCCAATGCCTGCTCGAGCGCCTCGACGTGACGGCCCAGCGTCGGCTGGCTCAGGCCGAGGGCGCGGGCGGCGGCCGAGAGCGAGCCGTGTTCGACGACGGCGCCAAAGCTGCGCCACAGCGACCAGTCGGGATCGGGCATGGTTCAAGCATCTCCTGCCATTCAATTCTGTATGGCAATGGTACGATCTTGTCCAATTCATCAACGCTGATGATGCGCCTACCTTCCTCCTCACCAGCAAGGAGCAAGCAAATGAACGCGCAGAAAGTCCTCGTCATCGGCATCAACGGCCATGTCGGCCACCATATCGCGAGGGCATTCGTCGCCGCCGGGTGGGACGTCGCCGGCTTTGGGCGGTCCAACAAGCAGCCGATAGCGGGGGTGCGCTTCATCAAGGGCGACGCCGAGGATGTGGAAGCGATGCGTGCGGCGATCGGCGACACCGAGGTGGTGGTCAACGCGCTGAACCTGCCCTACCACCAGTGGGATCAGGGCCGGATGGAAGCGCAGAACCAGCGGGTGATCGCGGCGCTCGGCCAGAGCGGCAAGACGCTGCTGTTCCCCGGCAATATCTATAACTATGCGGCCGGTGACCGGACGGTGACGCCGGAGCTCAAGCAGCATCCGCAAACGCCGCGCGGCGAGATCCGGGTGCGGGTCGAGGCGCTGTACGAAGCGGCGGCGAAGCGCGGCGACATCCAGGCGATTATCCTTCGCGCCGGGGACTTCTACGGGCCGGAAAGCTCGTTCGACTGGTTCGACCTCGCCATGCTGCGCGAGGCCAGGAAGGGCAAGTTCGCGATGATGGGCGTGCCCGGCGTCGGCCACTCCTGGGCTTATCTGCCGGATGTCGGCCGGGCCTTCGAGAAGCTCGCCTGGCACCGCAAGGAGTTCGGCGCCTTCGAGAACTTCCACTTTGCCGGCAACTATGTGACACCCGAACAGATGGCCACCGCCGCCGTGGCCGCGGCGCCGGTGAAGCTCAAGGTCGGCACGTTCCCGCGCGTGCTGTTCAACGTTGTCGGCCTGGTCGACCCGCTGATGCGGGCGGTCAGCAAGATGAGCTACCTGTGGGAGAACCCGATGGAGCTCAAGGACACGCGGCTCGACGCCATCCTCGGCCCGGACTTTGCGACGCCGTTCGATGCGGCGGTGGCGGCGACGGTGGCGCCGTTCTTTGCGGCGGAGAAGCTGGCGGCGTAGTTTGCCGAGGCTGGTGGCTGTGGACCCCCACCCCTGTCCCCTCCCCCTTGCGAGGAGGGATCAAGGGTGGGGTCAGCTCGCACCGGCTAAGTGGTCAGAACCCCAGTTCCTTGCGAATCTCCTCCGCTGTCCGACCCGCGTCACGAAGGCTCCGCAGCGATGTGGAGCCTTTCGATTTGCTGAGCTTTTTACCTTCGGTGTCGAGGATCAGCTTGTGGAAGGTGTAGAGCGGCGAGGTGAGGCCGAGCAGCATCTGCAGGAGCACGTGGATATCGGTCGAGGGCTCCATGTCGCGGCCACGGGTGACATGGGTGACGCCCTGCGCATCGTCGTCGATCACCACGCTCAGGTGATAGCTGGTCGGCGTGCCCTTGCGCTGCAGCACCACATCGCCCCAGCGCTCCGGCCGGGCATAGCGGATCTGCGGTCGATCCGCGGGAGTGGGGCCGGCGACGCTGTAGGTCAGCACGCCGGTGAGCGCCATGGCGTCGTCGGTCCTGAGCCGCCAGTTTGCCGCGCGCCCTTCGGCAAAGCGCTGCTTCACCTCGGCGGGAGACAGATGCCGGCAGGTGCCGGGATAGAGCGGCGCACCGTCGGGGTCGGTGCCGCTCGACTGGGTGGCCAACTCGGTACGCGAACAGAAGCAGGGATAAAGCAGGTCGCGGGCTTTCAGCCGGTCCGCCGCAGCCGCGTAGACGGCAAAGCGGTCGGACTGCCGCAGTACCGGCTGTTCCCAGGTGAGGCCGAGCCAGGCGAGGTCCTCGAAGATCGCTTCGGTGAATTCCGGCTTGCTTCGGGTTATGTCGGTGTCTTCGATGCGCAGGAGGAACCGGCCACCCAGCGCCTCGGCCCATACCGAGGTGAACAGCGCCGAATAGGCGTGCCCCAGATGCAGCAAGCCATTGGGGCTCGGGGCGAAGCGGAGGACGGGTCTGAGCATGACAAAGTGCTAGCACGTAAGGATATTTCTTTGACAGACCGTCTCGACACGCCAGAGGCGCTGCAGCGCCAGCTTGGCGCCCTGATTGAGCTCGATCCGCGCCTCGGAGGCGTTGCCGAGCGCGCCGGCACATTCGAAATCCGCCGCTCGCCGGGCGGCTTCGAGGGGCTGGCGCGGATCGTCACTGGGCAGCAGGTGTCAACTGCCAGCGCCGATGCGATCTGGTCGCGCTTCGCCCGGCTCGAAGGCGCGCTTGATCCGATCGGCTATCTGAAGCTCAGCGAGGAGGTCGTGCGTGGCGCCGGGCAATCGGGCGGCAAGTACCGGACCCTGCGCGGGCTGGCTGAGGCGATCGCGGCGGGGAGTGTCGACTTCGCGCATCTCGCTGAATTGCCGGCCGACGAGGCGATCGCCGCGCTGACCAAACTCAAGGGTATCGGCCCCTGGACGGCCGAGATCTACCTGATGTTCTCGGCTGCCCATCCGGACATCTTTCCGGCCGGCGATGTCGCATTGCAGCGGGCGGCCGAGTGGGCGTTCGGGCTTGACGGCAAGCCGTTGGTGAAGGACTTGATCGAGATGGCGCGGCGCTGGTCGCCCTACCGCTCCACTGCCGCATTGCTGCTGTGGCGCTACTATCGCGCCGTGCGGAACAAGGAAGGATTATCGATCTGATGGCCAAGCTCTCCGGCCCGATGCTGCCGCCCAAGAGCGGTGGCGCCCCGAAGCAGGCAGTGATCCTGCTGCACGGCTATGGCGCCGACGGCAGCGACCTGATCGGGCTCGGTCACCATTGGGGGCCGTTGCTGCCCGATGCATTGTTCATTGCGCCGAACGCGCCGACGCCGTGCGCCGGCAACCCGTTCGGCTTCGAGTGGTTTCCGTTGGCGGTGGATCGGATCGCCGGCCGCATCGAAGGCGCCAAGAATGCGGCGCCCATCATCATCGAGTTTCTCACCGACCTGTGGACGCAGACCGATATCAAGCCGGCGGACACCTTCCTTATCGGCTTCTCGCAGGGGGCGATGATGGCGCTGCATGTCGGCACGGCGCTGCCGCGGCCGATCAAGGGCATCGTGGCGTTCTCCGGCGCTTTCGTTCCTGCCGAGGGGTTTCCGGCGATCGACAAAGCGCCGGTGGCGCTGATCCATGGCGATCTCGACCAGGTGGTCGATCCCGGGCTCAGCCGGCAGGCGGCGACCGAACTGGCGGCCGCCGGATTCGATGTCTCGCTGCACATTTCGTCGGGTACAGCGCATGGCATCGCGCCAGACGGGCTCGATTTCGCCACCTCCTTCATGCTGGCGCAAACCGCCTGAATCGACGGATCGAATCGCGCTTCACAGGGGTGTCACAGTCGGCATAGAATATTGCTGATCATGACTGGCCGCGATTCCCGTTCGGGGGGCGACAAGTGACAGTACATGTGTCGCTTGAGAATAGCCCTGCTCTGGTGCTGAATGCCGATTACAGGCCACTCAGCTACTACCCCTTGTCGCTTTGGTCCTGGCAGGACGCGATCAAGGCGATCTGTCTTGATCGGGTGCATGTGGTCTCCAACTACGACCGGGTGATCAAGTCGCCGAGCTTCGAGATGCTGCTGCCCAGCGTCGTCTCGCTCAAGGATTACGTGCGGCCGGCGCGGCACCCTGCCTTCACCCGCTTCAACGTGTTCCTGCGCGACAAATTCCAGTGCCAGTATTGCGGTGCCCGGGACGAGCTGACTTTCGACCACGTGATCCCGCGTTCGAAGGGTGGGCGGACTACCTGGGAGAACGTCGTCGCGGCCTGCGCGCCGTGCAATCTCAGGAAAGCCAACCGGCTGCCGCGCGAGATCAAGATGTTCCCGATGCAGGAGCCGTTCCAGCCGACCGTGCATGACCTGCACAATAACGGCCGGGCCTTCCCGCCCAACCACCTGCACACCAGCTGGCTCGATTACCTCTACTGGGACATCGAACTGGAACCGTAAGGCTGGACGCCGGTAGCGCCAATAACTATTATTGGTTGGGTACCGACGGAGGCCGATATGGCAATCAGCGCAGATCTGGGGCCGAACCTCGAGGCCGTGGTCGAGGACCTGGTCAAGAACGGCCGCTACAACTCCAAGAGCGAAGTGCTGCGCGAAGGCGTTCGCCTGGTGCAGGAGCGCGAGGCGGCGCTCCGGCGGCTTGATGCGGCGCTGGCTCGTGGGCTCGCGGACGCAGAGGCGGGGCGTGTCCATTCGTTGGAGGAGGTCTTCGACGAGATCGAAGGCGAATTGCAGGCGATGATCGATGCCGACCAGCCAGTATCGCGTCGCCGTCACGGCTAGGGCGCGCGCCGACTTTCGTGAGATCGCCGGATACCTGCGCGAGGAAAGTCCGGCACTGGCCCTCCGGATAGTTCGGAAACTTCGTCTCACCTCAGCAGAGCTCGGTGACAGGGCCTTGCGCTACGCTCTGTTGCCTAGCCACGAGGCGAGCGGAATACGACGGCGGGTCGTCGGTTCCTACAACATTTTCTATCGCGTCGTCGGAGATCGGGTGGAGGTGCTGCACGTACTTCATCATGCCCGCGACCACGAGCCGCTCCTTTTCCCCGAAGACTAGGCCTTCCGGCCCCTTGCCAGCGCTGTGCCGAGCATCAGGGCGAACGCCGCCGAGACCAGCGCGGCGACGTCCGCGATGGGCACGCGAGCATGGTTGACACTCACCCCTGCCTCACTGTATCTAACCGATTAGTTACCTAACCGATCGGTTAGGAGCGGATGTGCAACCGGACCAGCTCAGCCTCACCCTGTCGGCCATCGCCGATCCCACCCGCCGCGCCATCCTGATGCGGCTGATGGATGGGGAGGCGTCGGTCAAGGAGCTCGCGGCGCCGTTCGAGATGAGCATCCCGGCGATCTGCAAACATCTCAAGGTGCTCGAAGGCGCGGGCCTGATCAGCCGCAGCCGCAATGCCCAGCTCCGGCCTTGCCGGCTCGAGGCGCAGCCGCTGCGCGAGGCCGTCGGCTGGATCGAGGAGTTCTCGAGGTTCTGGGATACGAGCCTCAACCGGCTCGACGGGCTGCTCGAGCGGCTGCAGGCGACCGATGCAACGGCCAAGAAGAACTGAGGCGCGCCATGAACCGTGACACAGCTTCGGGCCCGCTCGCACAGCGCGAGTTCGTCATCAGCCGCCGCCTCAAGGCGCCGCGCGAGCTGGTCTGGCGCACCTTCGAGGATCCGTACCTGCTCGCCCAATGGTGGGGCCCGGAACATTTCACCTCCACTATCACGAGGCTCGAGTTCCGTGCCGGCGGCGAGTGGCACGTCACCATGCGACGGCCCGACGGCAGCGAGCATCCGGTGCGCTACCAGTTCGTCGAGATCCTGGCGCCAGAACGCATCGTCTACCGGCCGTGGCGCCCGTCCGAAGCGGTCAATCCGCCGCCGACCTATCTTGCGACCCTCACGTTCGAAGCGCTCGGCAACGAAACGATCTTCACCATGCGCGCCGAGTTCGACAGCGCCGCGGACCTCGCCGTCGCGATCGAGGGCGGTTTCTTCGAGGGCACCAACCAGGCTTTCGACAAGCTCGAGCGGCACCTCGCAACGTACTGATTTGAGGAGGAACATCATGCTGAGGCGCGCCCTCGTGATCCTCGCCTTTGTCGCTGCGGCCCTCGTCGCAGCGCCCGTCATTGCCCAAACCGCAGGAGACGATCCGATGAGCACCCCCTTGAGCACGGGCAAGGTCCCGGTCGGCGGCGCCGAAATCTACTACGAGATCCACGGCGACGGTCCGCCGCTGGTGCTGCTGCATGGCGGCGTCGACCCGTCCCAGACGTTCGGCGCGCCGCTCGCCGCGATGGCGAAGACGCACAAGGTGATCGCCATTCACATGCGCGGCCACGGCTTCAGCAAGGACGGTGACGAGCCTTGGTCCACCGAGCTGATGGCCGACGACGTTGCGGCCGTGCTGCAGTACCTCGGCATCGGCAAGGCGCGCTTCATGGGCTATTCGCTCGGCGCGGGCGTCGCGCTGCAGGTGGCGTTCCGGCACCCGGAGCTGGTCGAAAAGCTGGTGTCGGTCTCGGTGGATTACCGCACCGACGACGACTACCCCGAAGTCCGCGAGGCCTTCCGGCAATTGCCGGCCCATGCGGCGGAGTACGGACAGCAGCTCGCCAGTTCACCGCTCGGAGAACTCTATCCCAACGTCGACTGGGAGCGAGTGTTTCGCAAGTCCGGCGAAATGAACGAGCCCGAGTACGACTGGACCAAGGGGATCAAGACGATGACGGCCCCGACGCTGCTGGTTTTCGCGGACGCGGATTCGATCCGGCCCGAGCACATGGTGGCGTTCTGGAAGCTGCTCGGTGGCGGCCAGCGCGACGCCGGGTTCGACGGCTCCCAGCGTCCGGCCAGCCAACTGGCCATCCTCCCGGGCACCACGCACTACAACCTGATCCAGTCGCCGCTCCTCACCGAGGTGGCGACGGCCTTTCTCACCCAGTAGCGGAAAGCTTCAGGCCTTCCGGCCCTTGAGCAGAACCGTGCCGAGCAGCACGACGATCGCTGCCGAGATCAGCGTGTTGGCGCCGGCCAGCGTCACGCCGAACAGGCTGAACTGGATCTTGTCGCAGGGCACGACACGGGCCGCGTTGATATTGGTGAGGTCGGAGAAGCTGACATCGACGCCGGTGCCGGTGCAGGCGGTGGGGCCGGGCCAGAAGCCGTATTCGACCCCGGCGTGATAGCCGGCGAGATAGGTCGACCACACGAAGGTCAAGAGCACCAGGGCGATCCCGACATACCAGACGGCGCGCGGCAGCCGGTGCCACAGGATCAGCACCAGCGCCAGCAGCGGCAGGCCCCAATAGTAGGGCATGCGCTGCTCGAGGCAGAGCTCACACGGCACCAGCCCGCCGAACAGCTGCGAGCCCCAGGCGCCGGCAATGGTCGCGAGGCCGAGGACGAACGCGATCGTCGCGAGCAGGCGGGGACGGTCGGCAGTGAGGCTGGTGGTCACGATGACGCTCCTATTCGGATGCGCGCCATATTCTCGGGCGCGGGCCCCGAGTCAACTTAAGCCCGCTCACGAGATCGTCACTCGCCGCCCGGTCCGCTGAGGCCGAGCTGTGCCATGACGGCGCGCGCATTGTCGGGCGCATGTTCCTTGTCGGTGGAGACGAAGAAGGCGAACACATCGCGCGGCGGTGGGCTCGCTTCGGCAGCCGTGACATAGGGCGCATCGGCAACCGGCCTGCCTTCGGCCCAGGCCTTCAGCCAGCCGGCGCGGACATCGCGCTCGGCAACCGAATAGCTCTCCTTGCCCGGGGCGCCTTGCAGTCGGGCATAGGAGAAATCGGCGGTCTGATCGATATAGGACCATTCCGCCGTGTCGGCGACGACGAGGGCGACGTTGTGGGCCCGCAACTGCGCGATGAAGCGTGGATCGGCGAAACTCTCGTGCCGCACTTCGATGGCGTGGCGGACGCGAGTGATGCCGGCGGCGTCGAGATGAGGCGGATTCTTGCCGTAGTCGGTCTTTTCGGCCAGAGCGACCAGCGCTTCCGGCGTCTGCGGCAGCAACGCGAGGAACGCCTCCATCCGTTCAGGGTCGTACTTGCTGTTCCCGGGCAGTTGCCAGCAGAACGGCCCGAGCTTGTTGCCCAGCGCCATCACGCCGGAGGCAAAGAAGTTGGCGAGCGGAATCTCGACGTCCTTCAGCCGCTTGATGTGGGTCACCAGCTGGTGGCCCTTCACGGTGAAGACGAAGCTATCAGGGGTCTGGCCGGCCCAGTTCTCGAAGCTCGCCGCCTTCTGGTGCGAATAGAAGGTAGCGTTGATCTCGATATTGCCGAGCCGGGCGCTCGAATAGGCGAGCTCGTCCTTCTGCTTCAGCCCGTCGGGGTAGTAGCTCTTGCGCCAGGCCTCGAACACCCAGCCGGCCGTGCCGAGCCTGATCGTTCCTGCCATGTTTCCCTCGCGACGCGATGCTGACGTGTCGCCAAGGTGGGCGAGCTCGCTCGTCAACACAACCCCTCAACGGCGCGCCAAACGACGCTTCGCGTTATGGCGCGGCGCTTCAGCTCGATCAGTCAGGATGATTGGTGCCCCCGGTCGGACTCGAACCGACATGCCTCGCGGCGGCGGATTTTGAGTCCGCTGCGTCTACCAATTCCACCACAGGGGCGCGGGGAAAGCCCGTAGCATCGCGCCGGTAGTGGCGCAACCCCGCCGCCGCTAGACGATCGGCGGAACGAAGGGGTAGTCGGTGTCGCGGCGCGGCGGCGGCAGGTCTTCGTCGGGGACCTGCTGGGCTGCGGTTTCGATCTCTTCGCCGTGCGGCACCGCTTCGATGCCCTCGGCGTGCCTCAGGATGGCGGCAGCCGGGCCGGCATGGGCTTCGTCGACGCGGGCGCTGACGATGGCGCCGCCTCGTTCGAGCCGTTCGGCGAGCACCTTGGCCTCGGTCTCGGGAACGCCGGCGCTGGTGAAGGCGCCGATCAGGCCGCCGGTTGCAGCGCCCACGCCGGCCCCGGCGAAGGCGCCGATGGCGGTAGCGAACAGCCAGCCGGCGGCGACCACCGGACCGAGGCCCGGGATGGAAATGATGCCGAGACCGGCCAAGAGTCCCCCGGCGGCGCCCAGACCGGCGCCGACTTCGGCGCCGGTGGTGGCGCCTTCGCCCACCTCGTCGGGCTCGAAGTCGGGCGGGGTGTTGGCGACGAAGCTGATGTCGGTATGGGCGATGCCGGCCTCGTGCAGCGCATGCACGGCGGCGGCGGCATGCTCGTAGCTATCGAACTGTCCGATGATGGTCTGCATGTGACCCTCCTTGCTGGTATTACAACGAGCAAGGAGGCGAGCGTGTTCCTTGATGCGCCTTTATGCGCCCAGCGCCAGGCGGGCGAGGTAGACCGCCAGCACGCCGCTCAGCATGGCGGCAAACAGGTTGCGGCTGACGAGGTAGACCAGCGCAGTGACGGCAGCGGCGATGGCTTCGGCAGCGCCGCCGGCGAGAATCGCCGGGGCGACCAGCGCCGCCAGTACGGCGCCCGGGACGTGCTTCATCCAACTGGCGACAAAGCCGGTGCTGGGCAGCCGGTTGGCCAGCAGCAGCCCGCCGGCACGGATGGCAAAGGTCACCGCGGCCATGCCGAGGATGGCGATCAGCGCCTCAAGCGACATGGCGGCGCTCCCTGATGGTCTCGGCCAGCGCGCCGGCAAAACTGCCGACGAGGCCGCCGACGATGATGTACCAGTTGCCCTCGATCAGCTTCGAGGTGAGGATGGCGGCGAGCGCCCCGACGATCCATGGCACCAGGTCGCCGCGGCCGCGCCACATGCCGAGCAGCAGGGCGAGGAAGGTGGCGGTGAAGGCGAAATCGAGCCCATACCTGGTGGGATCGTCGATGAAGGCGCCGAGTACCCGGCCGCAGAGGGTCGAACCCATCCAGGCGAACCAGCTGAGGACCCCGGTGCCGAGCAGGAAGGCGACGCTGCCTGTGCCCTTCCTGACCTCGGCCATGGTCATCGCCCATTGCTCGTCGGAGACGAAGAACATGGCGCCCAGCTGCCTGGGCAGTGACAGATGGCCGACCAGCGGTCGAAGCGTCGCCGACATCAGCAACATGCGCAGGTTGACGATGCCGGCGGCGATGACGATCGACAGCACCGGCAGGTCGCCCGGCGTCCACATGTCGAGCGCCACGAATTGGCTGGCGCCGGCAAACACCAGGCCGCTCATCAGCGCCACTTCGATCACGCTCAACCCGGCCTGGCCGGCGAGCACGCCCCACACCACGCCATAGGCGGCGATGGAGACGGCGACGGGCAGGAACATGCGGACGCCGAGCCAGAACTGCGCGGGTCCGCTGTGGGGGGCGGGGGCATGCATGGGCGACGACGCTACATCAGGTTGGTTGGGTGGCGCGATGACATCTGGTGATCGACCCCATTCACCGCAATGATCGAGGTCCGCGATTGCAGCCTAGATCGCACGGGTCATGCCGCCATCGACGAGCAGGCTCTGGCCGGTGACATAGGAGGCGTCGTCGGAGAGGAGGAAGGCCACCACCTTCGCCAGTTCCTGCAGCTCGCCGTAGCGGCCGACCGGGATCTTCTGGCGGCGGGCTTCGACGGTGTCGTAATTGTCGAGAAAGCCCGGCAGCACGGCGTTCATGCGGATGCCCTCGGCGCCGTAGCGGTCGGCATAGAGCTTGGTCCAGGCCTGCAATGCCGGGCGCAACGCCGATGACATCGGCATCGCGAGGTCGGGCGACTTTCCGGCAAAGCTCGAGATGTTCACGGCAGCACCCTTGCCGGCGGCAAGGAAGTGGGGCGTCACCAGCCGCATCAGGCGGACCGGGTTCAATACGATCATGTCGAAGCCGTGCTGCCAGTCGTCGTCGGCCATGCCGCCGATATCGCCGGTGGGGACATGGCCGGCATTGTTGACCACGGCATCGATGCGGCCATGCGTCGTGATGGTGGTGTCGACGAGGCGCTGCAGGTCGGCGGGCTCGGTGAGCGAGCCGCGCACAGCGGTGGCCGAGAGCTCGGCGGCGATCGCCTCGACCTGTTCCGAGCGGGCGAACAGCACTAGCTGGAAATCGCGGGCGGCGAGCTCGCGGGCGCTGGCGGCGCCAATGCCCTGGCCGGCTCCGGTGACGATGGCGATGGGTCTGGTCATGTGGTTGAGACTACACGAGCCGGCAGGCTTGGGTGATGAGAGTTGCTGATCGCAGCTATTCGCCCGGCTGATCGGGAGAGACCGATATGGCGGGTAAGCGCGCCCGGACGTTGACCGGCGGACGGGGCGGGTCTAGAGAACCGGCCGTGCGTTCATACCCCATCGTGCTCCGACCCGCCTGCATCTTCAGCTGAGATGTGAAGTGGCCCGCCTCGCGACCCGGTCGACTCGACCGGCCGCTGGTCATTTGGGGCCCAACGCCGTCGCATAATTTACGGGTTTCGGAGTTCACTCGATGAACAATCTCTCTAGGCCGCTCTGGCAGCGGTTCCTCGTCTTCCTCGTGCCGCTGATGCTCAGCAACATCCTGCAGTCGCTGTCGGGCACCATCAACAACATCTATATCGGGCAAATGATCGGGGTGGAGGCATTGGCCGCCGTCTCGGTGTTCTTCCCGATCATGATCTTCCTCATCTCGTTCGTGATCGGCCTCGCCTCGGGCGCGGCGATCCTGATTGGGCAGGCGTGGGGCGCCAAGAACCTCTTGAAGATCAAGCAGGTCACCGGCACGACGCTGACCGTGGGCTTTTTGATGGGGCTGGTCGTTGCGGTGTTTGGCGGCTTGTTCGCGCAGAACCTGATGGAGCTGCTCGGGGCGCCCGCCGACATCGTCGCCGAAGCGACGGCCTATGGCCGGATCGTCTTGATCGGCATGCCCGGGTTCTTCCTGTTCCTGATCATCACCTCGACGCTGCGCGGCGTCGGAGACACGGTGACGCCGTTGCTGACGCTGGTGTTTTCGATCGGGGTGGGTCTGTTCGTGACGCCGGCGCTGATCCAGGGCTGGTTCGGCCTGCCGCAGATCGGCGTGCTGGCCGCGGCGGTGGCGTTCATCGCCGGCTTCGTCGTGGTGCTGATCTTCCTGTTCTTCTACCTCAACTACAAGAAGAGCCCGATGGCGCCCGATGCCGAGCTGATCCGGCATCTGAAGGTCGATTTCCAGCTGCTCGGCTTGATCCTCAAGCTCGGCATCCCGGCCGGCGTCGCCATGGTCGTGTCGTCGATCTCGGCCATCGTCATCGTCGGCATCGTCAACCGCTTTGGCTCGGACGCCACGGCGGCCTATGGCGCGGTCAACCAGGTGCTGAGCTATGTGCAGTTCCCCGCCATGTCGATCGGCATCGCCGCCTCGATCTTCGCCGCTCAGGCGATCGGGGCGCGGCGCTTCGACGAGGTGGAGAAGGTGACGCGCACGGCGCTGTTGATGAACCTCATCGTCACCGGCGCGCTGGTGCTGATCGCCTACCTGTTCTCGCAGCACCTGGTGCGGCTGTTCATCACCGACGAAGCGGTGGTGCAGGTCGCCGAGCGGCTGCTGCACATCGTGTTGTGGAGCTGCCTGGTGTTCGGCTGGGGCTCGGTGTTCTCGGCGGTGATGCGCGCTTCGGGCGACGTGTGGATCCCGATGGCGCTGTCGCTGGCTGCGATCATCCTGGTCGAAGTGCCGGCGGCGCTGACGCTCAGCCACTTCTTCGGGCTCGAAGGCGTGTGGTGGGGCTACTGCCTCAGCTTTACGGCGCTGCTCACCTTCCAGGCCACCTACTATCTCGGCTGGTGGCGGAAGAAGGAAATCACCGCGCTGGTCTAGGGCGTCTGGTTTCCTGGAATGGGCAGACCAAGTGGAGGGCACTCAAATTGCCCCACACAGTGGGTGGGGCAAAGGTTGATGCCCGCTAGGGCGCTACAGTCTTGGTCGCTCCGGCAAGCACATCCCAGGCGGCCATGGCGCCGTCGATGACACGCTCCAGGGCGGCGCCGCCGGCGCCGTCTCTCGCCTGCAGGGCGAGCCCGTTCAGCACCGTGGTGTAGAACTGCGCCATGGCCTCGGCGTCGGCGCCATCTGGCACATCGCCATCGACCATCCCCTTCCTGATCCGCGCCGCGAACGAGCCGGTCGAGGCGTTGCGTAGCATTGCCAGATGCGCCCGGACTTCGGCGTTCTGCGGCGGCCCGACGGCAGCGGCTAGCACGATCATGCAGCCTGAGGGAATGTTCGGGTCGGTGTAGGTCTCGGCATTGGATCGCAGCAAGGACTCGATGGCGCCGCGCGCCGTGGGTACGTCCCCTAGGGTTGGCCCGTAGGTGCGCACGTAAAGGTCGAGCGCCTCGTAGAACAGCTGCTCCTTCGAGCCGAAGGCGGCGTAGAGGCTCGGTTTGCCGACGCCGAGCGCGTCGGTCAGGTCGCTGACCGAGGTGCCCTCATAGCCGCGCTCCCAGAACAGGCGCATCGCCCGGTCCAGCGCCAGATCACGATCGAACTCTCTGGGACGGCCTGCCAAAATCGGGTTTCCGGGTGATTGTCTACCGATCAGTATAAAATCCTTGACGCTGCATCGCAACCGTCATAGCCAATTGTGTACCGATCGGTAGAAAATGGAGATCCGATATGACTGACCTCGAACTTTCCGGCCGCGTGGCCCTTGTCACCGGCGGCAGCCGCGGCATCGGCGCGGCCACCGTGCTGGCGCTGGCCAAAGCCGGTGCCGACGTTGCCTTTACCTTCGAGCGCAATGGCGAGAAGGCCGGCGAGATCGCGGCTGAAGTTACGGCGCTCGGCCGGCGGGCCATCGCCATGCAGGTGGATTCGGCCGACCCCGATGCGGTGATGGCCGCCGTCGACCGCACCGCCCGAGAACTGGGGCGCATTGATATCCTCGTCAACAATGCCGGTGTCGGCACTGGTGGGCCGTTCGGCGAGGTGACCGTCAAAAACTTCGATCGGCTGTTCTCGATCCACGCCCGGGCGCCGTTCTTCGCCACGCAGGCGGCGGTGAAACACATGACCGAGGGTGGGCGGATCATCTCGATCGGCACCAATATGGCGACCCGCGTCGCGGGGCCGGGGCTCAGCCTCTATGTCACCAGCAAATCGGCGCTGGGCGGCATGACTCGGGCGCTGGCGCGCGAACTGGGGCCGCTGGGGATCACCATCAACACTGTCGATCCCGGTTCGACCGATACCGACATGAACCCGGCGGACGGGCCGATGGCACCTTCGCAGATGGGGCTCAATGCGCTCGGCCGCTTCGGCGCCGCCGAGGATATCGCGGCGGCGGTGGTGCACCTTGCCGGCCCCGGCGGGCGCAGCATCACCGGCACCTCGATCCTCGTCGACAGCGGTTTCAACGCATAGAACGCCAGCGCGCTGGCCTGCTGGAAAATCATCGCTTGACTTAGAGTCCGCTCGAACTCCTAGCCTCGTCTCTCGTCGTGGCAAGGAAGGCAGAGATGAAGATCGGTGAGCTGGTCAGGCGTTCGGGACTTACCGCCCATACGATCCGCTATTACGAGCGGATCGGGCTGTTGCCCTATGCCGACCGGGACCAATCGGGCCAGCGCGATTACGACGTGTCGATCCTCAGTTGGATCGAGTTTCTCGGCCGCCTCAAGGCGACCGGGATGCCGATCCGGGAGATGCTGCATTATGCAGCGCTGCGTGACCAGGGGCCGGCAACCGAGGCGGCGCGTCGCGAACTCCTGGAGCGGCATCGCGAGAAGGTGCGGGTCCAACTGGCCGAACTCTCCGAGAGCCTCCTTGTCCTCGACGCCAAGATCGCCGGCTATGCCGGCATATCGAAGAGGATGAACGAGTATGACGCACTCCCAGAACGCCGCAAACGACCGGCAACCGTCAGGCGGGCAGCCGCCCGCTGGTAGCCGCTTGGCGACGCGAACCCTCGGTCCGCTGACCGTTTCGACCGTCGGACTGGGCTGCATGGCGATGAGCCACGCCTATGGCGGCCAGGACGAAGCCGCTGCCGTCCGCACGCTGCATCGCGCGGTGGAACTGGGTGTCACGTTCTTCGACACCGCTGAGGTCTATGGGCCGTTCGCCAACGAGATTCTCGTCGGCAAGGCGCTGAAGCCGTTTGGCGACAAGGTGGTGATCGCCACCAAGTTCGGGTTCAAGATCGACCCCAGCAAGTCGGACATCAGCGCCATGGCAGGCGTCGACGGGCGGCCCGAGCATGCCCGCGAAGTGGCCGAGGCGTCGCTCAAGCGGCTGGGCGTCGAAGCGATCGACCTGTTCTACCTGCACCGCGTCGACCCTCAGGTGCCGATCGAGGACACGGTGGGCGCCATGGCCGAGTTGGTGCGGGAGGGCAAAGTCCGGGCGCTCGGGCTTTCCGAAACCAGCGCCGATACCCTGCGCCGGGCCCATGCGGTGCATCCGATCGCGGCGCTGCAGAGCGAATACTCGCTGTGGACCCGCGACCCCGAGGGCGACATCCTCGACACCTGCCGTGAGCTCGGGATCGGTTTCGTGCCGTTCAGCCCGCTCGGCCGCGGCTTCCTCACCGGCACAATCCAGAAGCCGGAAGATCTCGGCGCCACCGACTTCCGGCGCAGCCTGCCGCGCTTCAGCGAGGAGAACATGGCGGCCAATGCCCGGCTGGTGCAACTGCTCGAGGAAATGGCGGCGGCAAAGGGCGTGACGGCGGCACAGCTGGCGCTCGCCTGGGTGATTCACCAGGGCGATTTCATCGTGCCGATTCCCGGCGCACGGCGGATCACGCATCTCGAACAGAATGTCGCCGCAGCGGACATTGCGCTCTCGGCGGAGGAGTTGAAGACGCTCTGCGAACTGCTGGCGGCGGAGAAGTTTTCAGGCAAGCGCTATGGCGATAGCGGCGCCTGGGTGGCCAAGCGCTAGTCGAGCCTAACCACAGATGTCATCCCCGCGTAGGCGGGGACCCAGTGCGATGTCTCCACAACGCTGGGCGTGGCAGCATCGCACCAGGTTCCCGCCTTCGCGGGAATGACGGCGGTGCGGAGGTGAAGAACCGCAGGTCAGCAGATAGGGCTCAGAGCGTCTTGCCCCAGAGCTCGAGCCAGTCGACGCCGAACGTCACCATCGCGGCGGCGGGGACGAGCACCGAGCTCGCCTCGCCGATCCTGCCGCGCTTGCCGCGGCCGGTGGCGAGGAATGCTTCGACGATGGTGGCGAAATAATCCTCGGGCAACCCGTCCGGCGGCTCCGAGGTGTCGAATTCCTCGAACCAGCGCCAGACGGTTTCACCATCAACGAGGATCGGAGCCTCGTAGCGCAGGATACGCTTGTTGGGGAAATCGGCGAGGTGCTCGGCATGATGCAGCAGCGTCATGGTGTCGAGCGGGGCGCCCAGCATCAACACCTTGCCCTCGGCTTCGACCAGCTTGCCGAGCGGCGATTGCGGGCCATAGCCATAATCGAGCGCATGGTCGGCGGTGAACCACTCGGCCTCGCCGCCGAGCGCCGCCATCGAGGCGCCGGGACTGCCGCTGCGCAGCGCGCCGGGCGTGGTGCGGAGCGCCTCGGGCCAATAGCCATTGTCGCGGGTGGAGCGCGAGCGCTCGGGGTCGAAGGCGGCGATGTGGGGACGCATCGACGGATCGTCGCGCAGCTCGTCTTCGAGCTGCCAGTCGCAATAGCCGAGGATGGTGCCGGCCGGACCGATCACATCGCGCAGCGCATCGATAATGGTGTCGGGGCCGCCGACGATCTTGCCGACCTGGCGCAGCGCGGCATGCACCAGCACCGCATCGCCATCGGCGAGGCCGATGGCGCTCAGATCGTCAGCAAGGCTGGATCGGGTTGCGACCCGGCTCGTCACCTGGCGGCGCCGGCGTAGCGCCGCTCCGGTGGGTGCTGATCGGCCGTGTCCTCGTGCAACCCGTCATATTCGAGCCGGGCGCTCTGCACCTCGCCCTGGTGCTCTTCCGCCCAGGCCCAGAGGGCGCTGATCGGCTCCTGCAGGCTCTGGCCGAGTGGCGTCAGCTGGTACTCAACCCGCGGCGGGATCTCCGGGTAGACCGTACGGGTGACGAGGCCGTCGCGCTCGAGGTTGCGCAGCGTCAAAGTCAGCATGCGCTGCGAGATGCCGCCGATGGTGTGGCGCAGCTCGTTGAAGCGCATGGTCTTCTTGCCGAGATAACCGACGATCATGACGCTCCACTTGTCGCCGATGCGATTGAGGATGTCGGCCATGGCGTTGCAGGTCTCGCTCCTGCCGGGAATGGGTTTCATGGTGCCTCCAACGGGCAAGAACTCTTGATCCTGTCGCGCTCTCGAACCGGAAAAGTCTGCAACTTTCCCCAGAGCGCTTCTTAGTCACAAATATAGACACGGTTACTCCTTGTGACTAGGGGTGCTCCTCGTCTGTGGGCGTTGCCTTGAAATGGTGAAATGCTCTAGGGGAGCGTAGAACGTTCAACGAGAGAGGAATGACGATGGGGCGGATCGAGGAACTGGTCGACCGGATGACGCTCGAGGAGCAGGTGAGCCTGTTATCGGGCGAGGATTTCTGGTCGCTGCCGGCGATCGATCGGCTCGGCGTCGGCAAGCTCCGCGTCACCGACGGGCCGAACGGGGCGCGTGGCGGCGGCTCGCTGATCGGCGGGGTCAAGTCGGCGGCGTTCCCGGTGGGGATCGCGCTCGGCGCCAGCTGGAACGTCCGGCTGCTTACCGAGGTCGGCACGGCTTTGGCCGAGGAGGTGAAATCGAAGGGGGCGCATGTGAGCCTCGCCCCGACGGTGAACCTCCATCGCTCGGTCAGTAACGGGCGCAACTTCGAGTGCTACTCGGAGGACCCGATCCTCACCGCCAGCCTGGCGGTCGGCTATATCGAAGGGCTGCAGGGGCAGGGCGTTTCGGCAACGATCAAGCATTTTGTCGGCAACGAATCCGAAATCGAGCGCACCACCATCAGCTCCGAGATCGATGAGCGGGCGCTGCGCGAGCTTTACCTCGTGCCGTTCGAGTGGGCGGTGAAACGCGCCGGCGCCTGGGGCATCATGAGCTCCTACAACAAGCTCAACGGCACCTTCACCAGCGAGAACCCCTGGCTGCTCGACCAGGTGCTGCGCAGGGAATGGCACTATGACGGCGTGGTGATGTCGGACTGGTTCGGCTCGCACTCGACCGCGCCGACCGTCAATGCCGGGCTCGACGTCGAAATGCCGGGGCCTGCACGCGACCGTGGCGAGAAGCTGGTGGCGGCGGTGGAGGCCGGCGAGGTCAGCCGCGAAACGCTGCGGACCCGGGTGCTCGACGTGCTGCGGCTGATGGAGCGGACCGGGGCGCTGGACGATCACAGCGAGTGGGTGGAGCGGGCCGACGATCGCGCCGAGCACCGGGCGCTGATCCGTCGCGCCGGCGCGGAAGGCGCGGTGCTGCTGAAGAATGCGGGCGAACTGCTGCCATTGAGCGGGTCGGGCAAGATCGCGGTGATCGGGCCGAACGCCAAAGTGGCGCAGATCATGGGCGGCGGCAGCGCGCAGCTCAACCCGCACTATCGCGTGTCGCCGTGGGATGGTCTGGTCGCGGCCTTGGGCGAAGAACGCCTCAGCTATGCGGCGGGTACGACCAACCACCGTTTCGAGCCGCTGCTGCGCGGCGGCTTCACGGCTGAGTATTTCGCCAACGAGACTCTCGCCGGCATGCCGGTGTTCAACGAGACGCTGGAAGAGGCGCAGGCGTTCTGGATCGGGCGAGTCGGTGGCGGCAAGGTCGATCCACTGCATTTCTCGGCCAGGCTCACCGGCCGGTTCACCCCGGAGGCGAGCGGCGAACATCGCGTCGGCATCTACAGCGCCGGTTTTTCGCGGGTGCTGGTCGACGGCAAGCTGGTGGCCGATGCGTGGACGAACTGGCGCAAAGGCCGCACCTTCTTTGAGGAAGGCTGCGACGAGGTCGTCGGCACGATCGATCTCGAAGCCGGCCGCAGCTACGAAGTGGTGATCGAGTTCGCCACCAAGCCGTTCGCGACGCTGGGGCTCGCGGCCTTCGCCGCCGGCATCGGCCTGCCGCTTGGCGACGCGGCGATCGCCGAAGCGGTCGCAGCGGCGCGTGACGCCGAGGTGGCGGTGGTATTCGTCGGGCGCAACGGCGAGTGGGACACAGAGGGCAGCGACCTCGATTCGATCGTCTTGCCCGGCCGGCAGGACGAGCTGATCGCCGCGGTTGCGGCGGTGAACCCGCGCACCGTGGTGGTGCTGCAGACCGGCGGGCCGGTGGAAATGCCGTGGCTCGGTGACGTCGCCGCGGTGCTCGAGGCCTGGTATCCGGGGCAGGAGGCGGGCAACGCCATCGCTGACGTGCTGACCGGCGCGGCCGAGCCGGGCGGCCGGCTGCCGCAGAGCTTTCCGGTCAAGTGGGCCGATAACCCCACCAACTCGCAGGATCGCGAAATCTATCCCGGCCTCGACGGCAAGGTGCGCTACGAAGAGGGGGTGTTCATCGGCTATCGCCACTACGATCGCCATGGCATCGCCCCGCTGTTCCCGTTCGGCTTCGGACTTGGCTACACCAGCTTTGCGGTGTCGGAGCTTGAACTCGACGCTTCGGGCTTCGAAGCGGATGGCAGTGTGAGCGTCTCGGTCACGGTCGAGAATACCGGCCGGCGCGCCGGCTCGGAAGTGGTGCAGGTCTACGTGTCGGCGCCGGATGCGATGGTGTCGCGGCCGGCCAAGGAGCTGAAGGCTTTCGAGAAGCTGCATCTGGCGCCGGGCGAGCGGCAGCGGGTGACGCTGGAGCTCGATGACCGGGCTTTCGCTTACTACCGCACCGAAGCGCAGCACTGGCTGGTGGAGCCGGGGCGGTATGTGATCCGGGTGGCCCGGCATGCTGCCGATGCCGGGTTGTCGGCGGAGGTGGTGCGGCAGGACCGGTTGCTGCTGCCGGTGTGACTGATTCGCGAGGCCGGCGAGGGCTGACCCCACCCTTGATCCTGTATAGACCGGGGAGATGGTGGACGGGTGTTCGGAGACATGGTGGACGGATTTGGCATGAAGGGCGGGGAGGGGACAGGGGTGGGGGTCAGCTAGCGCCGGCCCCCGCGCCTCAAGCCGCCTTGCTGAACTGCGCCGCGTGCATGCCGACATAGAAGTCGAGGTTCTCGTCGGCTAGCCCGAGGCCATCCATCACGGCGGCCATGAAGCTTACCGGCGAGGTGCCGCCGGCGGTGACGACGCGGCCGTCGGTCACGGCGGCCGGGGTGTCGCGATAGAGCGCTTTGCCCTGATAGCCGGTGAAATCGAGATAGCCGTCGCCATTGCTGGTGTGGCGAATGCCGTCGAGCAACCCGGCTTTGGCGCCGGCCACTGTGCCGTCGCAGATCAAGCCGATGAGCTTGCCCTGTTGCTTGGCAGCGTTCAGCAGCGGCGCCATGTCGGGCGCTTCGGGCGACTGCCAGATGGTGCCGCCGCAGACGATGATCGCGTCATAATCGGCCACGTCGATCGCCTCGAGCGCCAGTTCGGGAGTGACCGTCATGTTGCCCGACGAGGTCACCGGCTTGCCGCCGGGGGTCGCGTACTTGGTTTCCACCTTGTAGAAGCTGTGCGCCACGGCGTTGAGCAGGGCGGTCTCCCAGTCGGCGAAGCCTTCGGTCAGGATGGTGAGAATGGTGGTCATTTGGTCTCTCCTTCAATTTCGATGCGAGAAGGCTAACCGCGCCCGGCACCCGATTTTGTCAGCAGCGATGCACGGCTGATGGCCAAGCGCTCGGAACGGTTGCTCAGCCTGATGCAGGCGTTGCGCCGCCGCCGCCGTCCGGTGACCGGGGCGGTGCTGGCCGAGGAGATGGGCGTGTCGCTGCGCTCGGTCTATCGCGACATCGAGACGCTCAAATCGATGGGGGCGGCGATCGACGGCGAGGCCGGGGTCGGCTTCCAGCTGCGCGCCGAGCACTTCCTGCCGCCGCTGATGTTCACCGATGAGGAGATCGAGGCGCTGGTGCTTGGCCTGCGTGGGCTGATCTACGGCCCCGACGGCGAGATGGCGGCGACGGCGCGCGATGCCGCGAGCAAGATCGAGGCAGTGCTGCCCAAGGCGCGGCGCGACGACATGCTCTCGGTGGGGCTGTTCGTCATTCCACCGCGCACGGTCGACGAGGCCAACCCGCTGGGTCGGCTGCGCCGGGCGCTGCGCGAGGAAAAGCAGGTCTGGCTCGGTTATCGCGACAAGAGCGGCGCCTTGAGCGAGCGGACGGTCTATCCGGTCGCACTCGGCTATTTCGAGGGCTATCAGACGCTGGTCGCCTGGTGCACGCTCAGGCACGATTTCCGCAGCTTCCGCATCGACGGCATTAACGCACTTGAGGTGCTGGAGGCGGCAATGCCGGAGCCGCGCCGGACGCTGTTCCACCGTTGGTCGAGCGCCCTCAATCTGCCCGACTTAACCTAGAAGGAACCGCGGTGCTTCAAAATCATTTGAGCGGCAACCGACGGCGGTTGAGCGACGCAGGCCGCGTTGCTAGAACGCTGCCAACCCCACTGACTACCTGATCTGGAGGCGCCTTGCTCGCGCATCTTCGCCGGCGCATAGCCGCCAGCCTGTTGGTCATCCTCGCCAGCCTCGGCACGACGCCTACCTGGGCCAACCCACGGCTGCTGGTCGACGCGAACACCTTCGAGGTCCTCTATGCCGAGGACGCGGGCGTGCCGTGGCATCCGGCGTCGCTCACCAAGCTGATGACCGCCTATGTGGCGTTCGCCGCCATCAAGGCCGGCACGGTCAGCCTCGATACCAAGGTGAAGGTGTCCAAGAACGCCTGGAACCAGGCGCCGAGCAAATCGGGCCTCAAGGTCGGCGCCTCGGTCACCATGAAGGATGCGCTCTACATTCTCGTGGTGAAGTCGGCCAACGACATGGCCGTCGCCATTGCCGAGACGGTTTCGGGCTCGGTGCCGGCCTTCGTCGAGGAGATGAACGGCATGGCTTCGGCGATGGGGCTCAGCGCCACGCATTTCGTCAATCCGCATGGGCTGCACAACGAAGGCCAGGTAACCTCGGCGCGCGATCTTGCGATCCTGGCGCTGATCCTCCGCCGCGACTTCCCCCAATACCTGCCGATGTTCGGCACCGAAGCGGTGAAGCTGGGCAAGGCCAAGCTCGAATCGAACAATGGGCTGCTCGAGCATTTCGCCGGCACCACCGGCATGAAGACCGGTTATGTCTGTGCGTCGGGCCTCAATATCGTCGCGACGGTCGAACGCGGCGGCCGCTCGATGCTCGCGGTGGTGCTGGGCGGCTCATCGGCGCGCGAGCGCAACGAGATGACGGCCGAGCTGTTCCTGCGCGGCCTCTCCGGCGCGGTGAACGGCACCGGCAAGAATGTCGTGCAGCTCAGCAACATCGACGAGCCGCCAGTCAACATGCGCTCGCAGATCTGCGGCAAGGAAGCCAAGGCCTATGTCAAAGAGCGCGAGGCGGCGTTCCCGATGGGCCTCAAGGGCCATCCGAGCTACCTGACCGACGAGATCGACGGCGTAACCTACGCAGCGACCGACCTCGGGGTTCTGGTCGACGACGTACCGCTGCCACGGCCGCGCCCGACCTGGGCCCCGGCGGCGGTTGCATCGGTCGAAGACTGATAGAGACGGCCCCCTCCCATCCTCCCCCATGAAGGGGGAGGTGCTCCATCCAGTGTTTGGCACCATCTCGACACAGCCTCGACTCTTCACCTCCCCCTTCATGGGGGAGGCCGGGAGGGGGCCGTCCGCTTCAGTCAGCCGCCTTCACGATGGCAAAGCGCATCACCTCGGCCTCGCTGCTGACTTCACAGGCATGGCCGTTCTGCCGGCAGTAGAGCGGAATATCGACCTTGGCCATCGGGTCGGTGGCGAGCACGATGAACGAAGCGCCTGCCGGCAGCTGCGACAGGCGCTTTTCCATCTTCAGCACCGGCAGCGGGCATTTCAGCCCGCGGCAGTCGATGATCTCGATCTCAGTCGTCAAGCACCAGCACCCAATAGACGCCGTGCGACGAGTTCGGCTCGTAGGCGACGCCGAGGCCGGCGCGCTTGGCAGTGAAGTCGGCGATCGCCGCGGCATCGGCCGGCACGGCGCGCCAGCCCGAGAACGCCTCGGCGAAGGTGGTGTAGCCGGCACTGAGCCGCATCGCCACGGCGCCCGCCGGCAGGGCCGGCTGCGCGCCGGTCTTGGCGTAGGCAGTGGCGAGCGACTGGGCGGTGTTGTCGAGCACGGTGTCGCCGCGCACGTCGGCGGCGCCCTGGGCCCGGCGGAAATCGTTGAGCAGGAACAGCGCCTCGACGCGGTTGAGCTTGGCGCCCGGCTGGTTCATCGGCGCCGAAAGGCCCGGCGACAGCTGGCCGCCGCCACCGCCCATCGAGCAGGCAGCAAGACCGGCGGCAAGCACCCCGGCGAGCGCGATGCGGGCGAGGGCGGGATATCCCTTGAGGTTCATGGTCGGTCCTCCTTCTACGGCCGGGGAAGTCCGGCATGGCCTCATGCAACTGGTGACCCCGGCGCGATTCGAACGCGCGGCCTCAGGATTAGGAATCCTGCGCTCTATCCTGCTGAGCTACGGGGTCACTGGGTTGCGACATAGCAAATGCAACGCTTCGGGGGAACCACCCGCGCGACGCTGACTGCGATGATGCCATCCAGCCCGGTCGTGCTCAATCCTCCGCACGCAGCGCGGGTAGGCCAGGAACGAGACCGTCTGCGAGTTGGACAGGATGAGCACCGGCTTGCCCGCCATATGCATCACGGAGGGGCGATAACGATCGAGACGTTCGTCTTCCGCCGCCGACGCCGAGCGGGTCAATACCGGCCAGGGCGAACTCAACTGGCGGCGCGGCGTGATCGCTCGCCCTCGCCGCGGCGCTGGCGACCGCCTTAAGAGAACGCGGGATTGCCGGCGGCGACGGCGAGGTCGGCAGTGGTCGGGGCAGCAGCGTCGGCCGGGCAGGCGGCCAGCGGGTCGTTGGGCAGGTTGGCGGAACCGGCACTGAAGACATAGCGGCCGCCGCAGGTCCCGACCGTCGCCGGCCGCTGCGTCTGGGCCAGTACGTCGTAACCCTGCTTGAGGTTGCGCCAGAACGCGATGTTGGGGTTGGCGGCGTGCCGGGTCAGGTTGGCCTCGGTCATCCGGAACGGATAAAGCTCCAGCTTGAAGCTCGGATTGCCGCCGGCAAAGCTCTCGCGCGCCAGAGCGTAGATTTCCTTCATCTGCTCGTCGGTCATGGCGTAGCAGCCGACCGATTTGCAGTCGCCATGGATCATCAGGTTGCTGCCGGTGCGGCCCTGGGCGCGGTCGAGCCGGTTGGGGAAGCCGGTGTTGAACGAGAGGTAGTAGCTGGATTTGGGATTCATCATCCCCGGCGTCACTTCATAGAAACCTTCGGGCGACTGGTAGTCGCCTTCCTTGACCTTGGGCCCCAGCTCCCCTGACCATTTGCAGATGGCGTAGGTCTTGAACAGGCGGTAGCTGCCGCGGCTGTCGGGCTTCCAGACCTCGAGCTCCGAGCTCTCCTTGAAGACGCGCACCAGCATCGGCGCGGCCGGCGTGGTGTCGAGCGCGGCGAGCACGCTGACGGTGCGAGCGGAAAGCGGCTGCTTGTCCTTGGTGAGGCCGCCCAATGACGAGCAGCCGGCAAGGACGAAGGTCAGCAACAGAACGGTCAGCAGGACAGGCACGGGGGATTTACGCATGGCACTCTCGATCACTCGCGGCTGAGGATAGAGGCGGATGGTTACCCAGCCCTTGCCAGCGGCAATATCGGCGCCGCCGCCGGCCTGGAACCCTCCGTAGCAGAGGCCGTTGATGCGGCGGCTCGGACGGCTCGTGGCCGGGCTGGCAAGCGGGGTCACCGAAGCGCTAGTCTCGCGCCCGCCAATGATCGAAACCAATGGAGTTTTCTGATGAAGCGTACTGCCACCGCCAACTGGAAGGGAACGTTGCAGGAGGGGACCGGCACGCTCGATGTGCTGAGCGGCGCTTTCGCGGGCCTGCCCTACACCTTCAAGGGACGCTTCGTCGACGAAAGCGGCCAATCCGGCACCAACCCAGAGGAGCTGATCGCGGCGGCGCATTCGGGCTGCTTTGCCATGCAGTTCAGCGCCTTCCTCGCCGCCAACGGCACCACGGCCGAGAACCTCAAGGTCACCGCGGCAGTCGAGCTCATTCCCGGTACCGGTATTGTCGGCAGTGCGCTGACAGTCGAGGGCAAGGTGCCGGGGATCGATGCGGCGAAGTTCCAGGAACTGGCCGAGAAGGCCAAGGCCGAGTGCCCGGTGTCGCGGGCGCTCGGCGCCATCAAGGTAACGCTGGACGCGCGCCTGGTCTGAGCCAGCAGAGAGGTCAGGCGTGGCGCCAGTCGGGCCACGCTGCCATCGAATGGACGCGACGGGTGTGGCGGCCTTCCTCGCCGAAGGGCGCCACTTCCCATTTCCAGCGCAGACCGCTGCGCGGCACTGGCCGGCCATGCAGCAGGTCGGCAGTGTCGAGCATCACGCCGTGCCGGTTGAACACCCGGTAATCGAGATCGGTCACCAGCGTGGCCGGGCAGGGGAGCGCCGCGAGCTTGTCGAGATGGCCGTCGACCACCCGGCGCTCTGCCCCAGGAGCGGCGCGCGCCAACTGGCTGACGAGGCTCAGCGAAATCACCCAGTCGAGATCGTCGATCGCCTCGAGGAAGTCGAGGGCGCCAGGATTGCTCGCCGTCGACAGGTCATGCCAGTGGCGCTCGACATTGGGATAGCGGTCGACCCGCCGGCCGATGGTCGAGAGGTGGATGCGGTCGACGAGGATCACCCGCTTGAAGGTGCGGCAGAGCGACTCGACCGGCACATCGAACAGCGGACCCGAGCCGAGCACCACTACGGTGCGGCGCGAGGCTAAGTCGTCGATGGTGGTGTCGATCAGGCCGCGGGAGTTGGCGAGATGCGGGGCCCAGGCGCGGGTCTGGCGCTGGCCGCGGGCCCACAGGCCCACCGCCTCGCTCAGATGCGGGCGGAACGCCGGCGGCGTTCCGCGATAGCTCGCAGCATAGACGAAGAGTTCGGCGAGCATCGGTCAGGGATCCGGCAGCAGAATCGGCGTGATCCTAAAGCACGTCGCCGTTTCGTTGAAACGGGGCACGCTGCAAGTCGTTGAACGGTCACGCCGTCGAACCGGAAAGGTCTGCGGTTTGCCCTGGCAGCAGTTCCAGGGCGAAGTGGCCGGGTTGCAACATTCGTCGTGGTGCGGCCACGAGATGGAAGAATTTCGCCGCAATTTCGTGCAGTTTGCCATGTCGTCGGATGGGGCCAAACTTGCTTGTCTTCAATGTGCTCAGATTTGCTGCGGCTGCGGTGTTCGTCGCCATGCCGTTGAGCGCCCTTGCCATGGGCTGTGACGGGCTGGTCGACGGCCCCAAGGGCACCGTCATGTCGGTGACCGATGGCGACACGGTGGTGCTCGATACCGGCGTCGTGGTCCGGCTGATCGGTACACAAGCGCCCAAGCTGCCCCTGGGGCGCGAGGATTTCGAGACGTGGCCGAAAGCCGAGGAGGCGCGGCTGGCGCTGCAAGCGCTGACGCTCGGCAAGCGGGTTGCGGTGCGCCATGGCGGCGAGCAGGTCGACCGGCACGGCCGGACGCTGGGGCAGCTCTTCGTTATCGGCACGCCCGAGCTCTGGGTGCAGCAGCGGATGATCGCCGACGGCTGGGCGCGGGTCTACTCGTTCCCCGATAATCGTGCATGTCTGCCACAGTTGCTGGTTGCCGAAGGCTCGGCGCGGCTGATGAAGCTTGGCATCTGGGCCGATCCCTACTATCTCGTGCGGCGGGCGGACCGGCCGGTTGAACTGGCCGGGCGCCTGGGTCACTACGAGCTGGTGGAGGGTCGAGTGCTTCTCGCCGACGAGGCGCAGGGGCGCATCTACCTGAATTTCGGCCGATCGTGGAAAGAGGACTTCACCGCCGTGCTCGAGCGGTCGGCGGTCCAGCTCTTTGCGCGCTCCGGCCTCGACCCCCTCAAGCTCGAGGGTGCCCTCGTGCGGATCAGAGGCTGGGTGGATGACGTCGATGGCCCGCGCGTCGAAGTCACCCATCCAGAGCAGATAGAGGTTCTCCTCGCTCCATGAAGTCGCGTTCGATGATCACGGCGCTCGGCGCCCCGCTCGCAGCAGCACTCCTCGCAGTGCTTGCTGCCTGCTCGAGCCTGCCTGGCGTCACGACGACCCGCACCGAGGGACAGAACGCGCCGATCGTTGCTTCCGACGATCCGGAGGAAGACGCGATCGGGGCGCGCGAGCATCCGCGCATCGTCGCCTCCTATGGCGGCATCTATTCGGACCGCCAGGCCGAGATCATGATCGCGCGGATCGTCGGGCGGCTGCTTGCCGCGGCCGACCAGCCGAACCAGAAGTTCACCGTCACCATCCTGGATACCGCCGAGGTCAACGCCTTCGCGCTGCCGGGCGGCTATGTCTATGTCACCCGCGGCATCCTGGCGCTCGCCTCCGATACATCGGAGATCGCGGCCGTGCTGTCGCACGAGATCGCGCACGTGACGCTGAAGCATGCCCGCGCCCGCACCAACAGGGCCCGTACCAACGAGATCGTCGACAAGGTGGTGTCGGGCGTGTTCGGCGCCGATACGGCTACCGACCAGGCGTCGAACCGCTCGAAGATGTCGCTTGCCGCGTTCAGCCAGCAACAGGAGCTGGCGGCCGACAAGGAGGGTATCCTGACCTCCGGCCGCGCCGGTTACGATCCGCACGCCGCGGCACGCTTCCTCGGCGCCATGGGCCGGTTCGCGCATTTCTCGGCCGGCGATGCAGACCAGGAAGGCGACTTCCTTTCCTCGCACCCCTCGACTCCCGATCGCATCCAGAAGGCGATCGAGACGGCGCGCGCCTTCTTCGGCGCCCCGGGCCTGGGCGAAACGGCGCGCGACGGCTACATGGCCGGCATCGAAGGCCTCGCCTTCGGCGACAGCCCGGCGCAGGGTGCGGTGGTCGGCCGCCGCTATATCAATCCGACGCTGAAGTTCACCTTCGAGGTGCCGCAGAACTACACGCTGCAGATCTCGAAGGGCGCCGTGGTGGGCGTTGCCGGCGAGGGCGAGGCGGTACGCTTCGACAGCGCCGAGGTGCCGGCGTCGATGGGGCTCGAGGACTATCTGAAGTCCGGCTGGATCGCCGGGCTGCAGCCCACGACGGTAAAGCGCGAGAGCGCCAACGGTTTCGAGATGGCGACCGGCGTCGCGGTCACCCCGCAGTGGAATTTCCGCGTGGCGGTGGTGCGCCATGATGGGCGGGTTTACCGCTTCATCTTCGCTGCCAAGTTCGATAGCCCGGCCTTCACCAAGGCGGCCGAGGCGACGTTGAAGAGCTTCCGGGCGGCGACCGCCAAGGACCTCGGCCAGGTCAAGAAGCTGGTGGTCCGCACCGTCACTGCCGGTAGCGTCGACACCGCCGACTCACTGGCGCGTCGGATGAGCGGGCTCAGCCGCGGTACCGACCTGTTCTATATCCTCAACAACCTCTATCCGGGCGACACGCTGGTCGCCGGGCAGAAGTACAAGATCGTGACGGTCGAGTAAGCGGCAGGTCGTTTGCTGCGAAGGGCTGTTTCTAGTCCAGTGGTTTGCCTCGGTCTGGTCTCCCACCGACGTCGTGCGTGGGGTGATTTCTGTGGCACCGCAACCGCGTATCGGCGGTTACTCGATGTCACCGTTGGCCGTTCGGTCCATCTGTGAGGTGCGCCTCAGCCCGGCACCAGCCAGCGCACCGCCCAGTAACCGCCCAGTGCCGTGACCGCGGTGAGCGCGGTGCCCCAGGCGACGTCGACCAGGCTGAGGCTCAGCGGCCAGTTGCGCAGGGTCGAGAGGTTGGTGAAGTCGTAGGTGCCATAGGCGACGAGGCCGAGCAGGGCGCCGAAGCCCAGTGCGGTCACCCAGCTGCGCGCCTCGAGCGCCGGCAGGATGGCGAAGACCACCACGCCGACCAGGTAGAGCAGGTAGAACACCCCCGCCACCGCGAGGTTGGGCCGCTCTGCGAGGAGGGCACCCAACTGCGGCTGGTAGATGCGTGGCACCATGGTGGTGAGCCAGATCGCATCGAGTGCCAGCATGGTGACGGCGGCTCCGGCATAGGCGACGACGAAGGGCGGCATGCAGCGATCTCCCTTGGAACTGAGCCGTAAGTAACGGGCCGGAATGCCCAACTGTTTCGCCCGCCAGAGTTTTTTGCCGCGGCTGAAACAATTCTCGCGCGCGACCCGTAGTTGCTCCCATCGGCAGCAGATGGGAAATTCAGGTGCGACATCTCCAACAAGACCAGGCACGGGCGTCGGGACGGCGCATCGCAATCATTGGCGCGGGCATTGCCGGGCTGTCAGCCGCCTGGCTGCTAAGCCGGCGGCACGAGGTGGTGCTGTACGAAGCCAATGGCTGGCTCGGCGGGCACGCCAACACTGTCGATGTCGAGTGCCCGGAGGGGCCGATCGCCGTTGATACCGGCTTCATCGTCTATAATCCCGACAACTACCCCAATTTCACAGCGCTGCTCGAGCAGCTGCAGGTGGCAAGCGTCGACTCAGACATGTCGCTGGGCGTGTCGGTAGGCGATGGCCGGGTCGAATATTCCAGCCGGCCGTTCGGGCTGTTCGGGCAGAAGCGTAACATCGTCAACCCGCGCTTCTGGCGGATGATCGCCGATATCGTGAAGTTCTACGAAGTGACGCGCGGCCTCGACGAGAGCGCCATGGAGGCGGTTTCGCTGGGTGAGTTCCTTGATCGCGGCGGCTGGTCGCCGGCGCTGGTCGAGGAACACGTGCTGCCGATGTGCGCGGCGATCTGGTCGACCACCTCGGAGCAGATGCGGTACTACCCGATGCGCTCGTTCCTCCGCTTCTTTACCAGCCACGGCTTGCTGCAGGTCACCAACCGGCCGCAATGGCGCACCGTGCTTGGCGGCAGTCGTAGCTATGTCGAGGCGCTGATGGCCGATATCGGCACCGCGATGCAACGCCGCCCGGGCGCGACGCGGGTCAGCCGGCAAGCTGGCCTGGTGATTGTCGAAGATGCGGCGGGCGGGCGCGAAGTGTTCACCGACGTCGTGATCGGCGCTCATGCCGACCAGGCCCTGGGGCTGCTCGCGGACGCCTCCGACGACGAGCAGGCAGTGCTCGGCGCCTTTCGCTATACCCCCAATGTCGCGGTGCTGCATGACGACCCCGCGCTGATGCCGCGGCGACGGTCAGTATGGGCCAGCTGGAACTATATCGGCTCGGACGATGCAGGATCCGACCGGCCGCTCTGCGTCAGCTACTGGATGAACCACCTGCAGTCGCTGCGCACCCGCCGGCAGCTGTTCCTGACCCTGAACCCGTCGCGGCAGCCGCGGCCCGAGAGCGTCGTCCGCAGCTTCGAATACACCCACCCGCTGTTCGACCACGCAGCGCTGGCGGCACAGGACCAGCTGTGGCAGCTGCAGGGGGTGCGCAATACCTGGTTCTGCGGCAGCTATTTCGGCTACGGCTTCCACGAGGACGCGCTGCAATCGGGCCTGGCGGTAGCCAGCCAGTTCGGCATCAGCCCGCCCTGGGCCGCGCAGCACAGCCGCATCGCTGCGGCGCCAACGGTGCTGGAAGCGGTGCAATGAGGTCGGCGCTGTATCGCGGCGAGGTCGCGCACACCCGGCTCAGGCCGAAGCGGCACAGCCTCGGCTATAAGGTGTTCTGCCTGCTGCTCGACCTCGATGAACTCGAGACGCTTGCCGGCCGGTTCGCCCTGCTCGGCATCGAGTGCCCCGGGGTGATCAGCTTCCGGCAGTCCGATCATGGCGATGGGCAGCTGCCGCTCAAGGCGTGGGCGGCAGCGCGACTGGCCGAGGCCGGGATCGGCTATGATGGCGGCCGGATCGAGCTGCTCTGCTATCCGCGCCTCTTCGGTTTCGTGTTCAACCCGTTGAGCGTTTACTTCTGCCATCGCCAGGACGGATCCCTCGCCGGCATCCTTTACGAGGTGCACAACACGCATGGCGAGCGCCACACCTATGCGCTACCGGCCGGCGGCGATGGGCGGGTGGTGCGGCATGCGACGAAGAAGCAGTTCTTCGTCTCGCCGTTCATGCCGATGGATTGCACCTATCGTTTCCGCATGACCGCTCCGAAGGAGCGCGTCGGTGTCTCGATCCTCGAGGATGATGCCGAGGGGCTGCTGCTCACCGCCAGCTTCACCGGGCGGCGCGAAGAGCTGTCGAACCGGGCGCTGTGGCGGGCTTTTGCCGGCTACCCGCTGATGACGCTCAAGGTGGTCGCCGGCATCCACTGGGAAGCCCTGAAGCTCATCGCCAAGGGCGTGCCGTTCTTTCACTGGTCGCCGGCGCGGCAGCGGATTGCCTCGGGGACGGTGAGGGTCTCCGAGCGGCGCGTGCCGGAGCAGGTCAAATGATCAGCGGCACCACGATCGTTATCGCGGCGGTGTTGCTGTCATCGATAATGGCGCTGGCCTGGTGGGTGGTCGTCAGTTCGGGCCGGTCCGGCTGGGCTGATACGTTCTGGAGCTATGGCACCGGGCTGGTTGGTGTCGTCGCCGTGTGGTGGTCCGCGGCCGGGATGATGAGCGGACGTACGCTGCTGGTGATGGCGCTGCTGGCGCTATGGGCATTGCGTCTCGGCACCCACATCGCCCGCCGCACCCTCATCGGCGGCGACGATCCGCGCTACGCAGAATTGCGCCGCGGCTGGGGTGAGCGTTATCGCAGCCAGTTGTTCGTGTTTCTCCAGGTCCAGGCCGTGGCGGCGTTGGTGCTGGTGGTCGCGGCGCTCGCGGCAGCCGGCAATCCCGCGCCACTGGGCCTCGGCGACATGCTTGGCGTCGTCATCGCGCTGCTCGCGATCACCGGCGAGGCGGTCAGCGACGCGCAACTGAGGGCGTTCAAGGCCGATCGGGCTGATGCCGACCGGGTTTGCGATGTCGGGTTGTGGTCGCTCAGCCGGCACCCCAACTACTTCTTCGAGTGGCTGCATTGGCTGGCCTATGTACCGATCGGTGTCAGCCTCGCCTATCCCTTGGGCTGGCTGGCGCTGCTGGCGCCGGCGATGATGTACTGGTTGCTGGTGCACGTCTCGGGCATCCCGCCGCTCGAAACCCACATGCTGCGTACCCGCGGCGACCGCTTCCTGGCCTACCAGCAGCGCGTCCGGGCGTTCTGGCCGGTTCCGAAGTAAGGTTCAGCGGTTGCGGAGGTAGGCCGGCAGGATGTGGTGGCGCGACAGGGCCGCCAGCTCGAGTTCACCGGGCTCGGCAGGGTCGACCCAGCGGGCTTCCTCGATCTCGGCTTGTGGCGTCGGGGTCGACTGGATGTCGAGCCAGAAGGCCTCGGCCACCACGGTGGCGTCCGTCTCATGGGCGGCGGGGGCCGAGAACCGGCCGAGATAGCGGGCGGAAGCTGGATCGATGGCGATACCCAGTTCCTCGTGCACCTCGCGCTGCAGTGCCCCCAATGGCGCTTCGCCCGGCTCGATCTTGCCGCCCGGCTGCATGAACACGCCGGTGCCGCGCTTGCGCACGAGGAGGATACGGCCGTCAGGGCCGGCCAGTACGGCGGCGGCGATGAAGATCTGTCGAGGTCTGGCGGTCATGGAATCAATCATTGGGGCAGCGCCACCCTGCCCCGGTTGCGCCTCGGCGTCACGAGGCCGTGCCCCGGGGCCACGGGCAGAAACAGAAAGGGCCGGTCTTGCGACCGGCCCCTATGCGTCACATGACGTGAACTTACGCGGCTTCCTCGGCGTCGGCGGCGTCCGATTTCGGACCGCGGCGCGGCGACTTGGCGAGATTCTTCTCGATCAGCTGCACAGCCTCGGTGAGGGTCAGCTTGTTGACGGCCGAAACCTCACGGCTCATGCGGTCCATCGCCTGCTCGAACAGCTGGCGTTCCGAGTAGGACTGCTCGGGCTGGTCGTCGGAGCGGAACAGGTCGCGCACCACTTCCGAGATGGCGATCAGGTCGCCGGAATTGATCTTGGCTTCGTATTCCTGGGCGCGGCGCGACCACATGGTGCGCTTGACGCGGGCGCGACCGGTGACGGTCTCCAGCGCCTTCTTGACCTCTTCCTCTTCGGCGAGCTTGCGCATGCCGACCGACTTGATCTTGGCGACGGGAACACGAAGGGTCAGTTTATCCTGCTCGAACGAGATGACGAACAGCTCGAGGGTCAGCCCCGCGACCTCCTGTTCCTCGATCGAGGTGATGAGGCCGACGCCATGCGCCGGATAGACGATGTACTCGCCCGTCTTGAATCCAAGCCGCTGCTGAGGCTTCTTGGTGACCATAGAGGATACTCCTATTAACGCCGCCGCCGGACAGCTCTTCGCGGAGAGGCCGTCCTGTTGTTGCTCGTTCGCCCGTCCGAATAGATAAACAAAACCCTTTGCGCACTCTTCCGGTCCGCGCGACCGGATGACTGCGCCCCCATTATTGCTGGTGTCAAAAAAAAGGGTGCCCGAAGGCACGCATTGGATGACGGGCAAGCTCCATTCGTTTGAGCAGCGTAGCACAAAATTTCAGCAAAATCAAAAGTTGCGAATCAAGACCGCCGGGAGCCGTTCAGCTTCCGGACCCAACCCGTTCATCGCTATGGCAAATGCGCGACAAAACCTGGGCTTGATCGCTCTGCTCAAACAGGCCGGGTGCCCCGCCGGGCGAAGCTCAGTCGCCCTCGCCGGGGGCTTCGGAGAAGTATTTCTCGAACTTGCCCTCGACCCCGTCCCACTCCTTTGCATCGGCCGGAGCGTCGCGCTTCTCGGTGATGTTGGGCCAGGCGGAGGCGTATTTGCTGTTGATCTCCAGCCACTTGTCGAGACCACCCTCGGTATCGGGCTTGATCGCCTCGGCCGGGCATTCGGGCTCGCAGACGCCGCAATCGATGCACTCGTCGGGGTGGATGACGAGCATGTTCTCGCCTTCATAGAAGCAGTCGACGGGACAAACCTCGACGCAGTCCATGTACTTGCACTTAATGCAGTTGTCCGTGACGATGTAGGTCATTCTTCGCGAGCGTTCCTGCTCAAGTTTCTAGGGCCGCTGGGTCTTTCAGCCGGGCGCACGCAGCAAGCCGTACGCCTCGGGCCGTGCTAGCCCTTTTTCTCCCACGCCGCAAGGGACAGGGCGGTCAGGCTTTCGACGCATCGGCTTTCCTGCCGGCATGGTTATCCTCTCTGTCTCAGGTGCGCTGCCGTGCCTGTGCGTCGAAGCGTGCGGGTCGGCAACTGCGGCCGAGCAATTGTGGCCGAGAGAGCGCGCAACCGAGACCGGCGACCGTAACGGCAAAGTGAACGATGGGCGTCGAACCGTTCAGTCCTCGTCGTCGCGCAATCGGTCGGTGTCGCGGCGTTCCTTCTTGGTCGGCCGCCCGCTGCCGGCGTCGCGCTCAGCGTGGCTCGGTGGGGCGGCTTCGCGGGGCACCGGGGGCGGTGAGAGGTCCTCGTAGAGCAGGGCAGCTTCGGGGGCGGGGCCGCGATGGGTGCCGGGGTCGAGGATGCGCCAGACCAGCAGCCGGGTATGCACCGTCATGGTGAGAACGTCGCCCGGCCCGACCTTGTGGTCGGACCGGTCAGTGCGTTCGGAATTGACCCTGACGGAGCCGGTCTCGATCAGCTTCTGCGCCAAAGTGCGGGATTTCACTGCGCGCGAGAAGAACAGCCACTTGTCGAGCCGCTGCTTCTCCAAGCGCCGCTATTCCGACTTGGGGTTCCGCAGGGCGGCGAGCGCAGCCCAGGGCGAGTTCGGGTCGAGCACCGCCGGCTTCCGGTCTTCGCGCGGACGGTGTTCCTTCCAGTCCTCGCGCGGCTTGTCGAAACGCTTGCCACCGGGCTTGCCGCCCTTGTTCTCGAACGGCTTGCCGCCGCCATTGCTGTTGCCGGCCCCTTGGCGCTGGCCGTCGCGGCGACCCTCGAAGCGCGGGCGGTTGGGTTTGGCGTCGCCCTTGTCGCCGCCTTCCGGACGGTCGGGGCGACGGAAATTGCGCTGCGGGCGCTCGGACTTTTCCCCCTCGGCGGCGGCTTCCGCCCCCTCGACACGCGGGCCGCGGCTGCGGGCACCGCCGTGACGCGGATTGTCGGGGCGGCGACCAGCCGGGAACCAGACCTCGTCGAACTCGGGCTCGGCCGGCTTGTCCGCCTCGGCCGGCGCCGGTGCACCCAGATCCGTGGTGGCGGTTTCGATTGCAGCGGCCTCTGCCTCGACCGCCACGGCAATTTCGACCGCCGAAGCCGCGCCCTCGACCGCCTCGGCGGCCGCAGCGTTGAGCACTGCGTCGACGGCATCGGCAACCGCCGGATCGGCCGGCGCGGCGGTCGTCACGGTCTCTGTTGTCTCGATGGTCTCGATCGTTTCGGTGGTCTCAGTCGTCTCCGCCACCGGCGCAGCCGCGACCTTGGGGGTGCGGCGGACGCGGTAGCCGAGCGAGTTGAGGATCGAGGCAAAGTCCTCGCCGGCGGTACCAAGCAGCGAGGTCATCTCTACGGTGACGCGGAAGCCATTGCCTTCGGCAGCGCCCGGAGGCAGCTCGCCCTGGTGAGTCACCGGGTTCAGCGCGATCAGCGGCCGGATGATATCGGCGAGCCGCTCGAGGATATCGACGCGTACGGCGCGGCGCCCGGCGACCTTGAAGCCGGCGAGCTCATAGAGCTTCACGTTCACTTCCGGGTCGATGAGGAACGAGGTGCGGCCCGACAGCACGATCTGCGGCAGCTCGGCGACGCCGGGCTGGCGGACGCCGCCGTGTTTCAGCGCATAAAGGATCAGCGCCAGCTCGCGCGGCGCCGGCTTCAGGCTCTGCGGCACGTAGATATGGTAGGCGCCGAACTTGACGCCGAGCTTGCGCAGCTTGCCGCGCACGTCCTGGTCGAGGCCCTTGACCTCTTCGGCCACGGCGCTGCGCGGCAGGATGCCGAGGTTCTCGTACAGCCGATAGGCGACGCCGCGGGCGGCGCCCTCGAGGTCGGCCGGCGCTTCGAGCGACAGCACGCTTTCGAGCTGGGTGTTGACCAGGTGGCGGAGCCACAGGTTCAGCCGGTCCTGCACGCGCTCGAGATCGGGGCCGGTGAGGCTCTCATCGGCGAGGATGATGAGGCGCGGGGTGAACAGCTGTTCGCCCTCGACCAGATTGGCGATCACCTGGCCGCGCCAGCGCACATAGCCGTCGGTAGCAAGCACCAGTTCTTCGTTGGGCGCGCCGGCGACACGCTCGGCGCGTTTGGCGATTTCAGGCGCCACGACCTGCGCGGCGGCCGCCGCTACGCCCTTGGCATCGCCACCTTCCGACCGGGCCAAGGTGAAGCGGAAGCCCTCGATGGAGCCAATCAGGTGGCCTTCGAGGCTCACCTCGCCGCGGTCGTTAATTTCAGGCGATACCATATGCTTGTCTCTCAGGTGGCGCATAAGCACCGAAGTGCGACGATCGACGAAACGTTGAGTGAGACGCTCGTGCAGGGCGTCGCTCAGTCGATCTTCAATGTCCCGGGTCTTTTCGCGCCAATATGCGGGGTCTTCAAGCCAGTTCTTGCGGTTGGCGACAAAGGTCCATGTCCGGATCTGCTTGATCCGATTGGAAAGCGTATCAATGTCGCCTGTCACATTGTCGCAGAACCGCACCTGCTCGGCAATCCAGTCGGCATCGACATGGCGGTGGCGGGTGAGGTCGAGATAGATGCGGGTGATGATCTCGCCATGCTGGGCCGGCGAGATATCGCGGTAGTCCGGGATGCCGCAGCACTCCCACAACAGCCGCACCGCCGCCTCGCCTTTCGCCGCGACGCCGGCCTCGTTGCGGGCGACGAACTCCAGCGCATGCTGGTCGGTGGCGATGGGGACGCGGGTCAGGCCCCTGAGCGTGGGCGTCTGATCGAGGCTATGTCGCAGGTCCTCGATCGAAGCGAAATCCAGCTCGGCGTTGCGCCATTGCACCACCCGGATCGGCTCGAAATCGTGGGTCTCGAGGCGCTTGACCAGTTCCTCGTCGAAATCGGGGGCGTGGCCGGTGACCCCGAAGGTGCCGTTGTGCATGTGGCGGCCGGCGCGGCCGGCGATCTGGCCGAACTCGGCCGGGGTCAGCTGCCGGCTCTGGTGGCCGTCGAACTTGTGGTCGTCGGCAAAGGCGACGTGGTGCACGTCGAGGTTGAGGCCCATGCCGATGGCATCGGTGGCGACGAGGAAATCGACATCGCCGTTCTGGTACAGGTCGACCTGGGCGTTGCGGGTGCGGGGCGACAGTGCCCCCATCACCACGGCGGCGCCACCGCGCTCGCGCCGGATCAGCTCGGCGATGGCGTAGACCTGGGTGGCCGAGAAGGCGACGATGGCCGAGCGCTTGGGCTGGCGGGAGATCTTCTTCGAACCGGCGTAGAGCAACTCCGAAAAGCGCGGGCGCTGGATGATCTCGGCGTCCGGCAGCAGTGCGCGGATCAGCGGCGTCATGGTGGCGGCGCCGAGCAGCAGGGTTTCGCTGATGCCGCGGGCATGCAGCAGGCGATTGGTGAAGACGTGGCCGCGATCGAAATCGGTCGCCACCTGGATTTCGTCGATGGCGATGCATTCGACCGGCACGTCGAGCGGCATGGCCTCGACCGTGCACACCCAGTAGCGGGGCTTCGCGGGAACGATCCGCTCCTCGCCGGTGACCAGCGCCACGTGCTGGGCGCCGATCCGGTCGACCACCTTGTGGTAGACCTCGCGGGCCAGCAGCCGCAGGGGCAGCCCGATCATCCCCGAGCGGTGCGCCAGCATCCGTTCGATGGCAAAGAAGGTCTTGCCGGTGTTGGTGGGCCCAAGGATCGCCTTGAGCGAGGAGGCGGAAGCGGGAGTCATCGCGCCCTATTTAGGTGATCGAAAGCCAACAAACGAGTGTCTCGTCGCGAAACAAAAGAGCGGCAGCACCCGGGTCGGCATTAACCATTGGTACAAACGAAGAACAAACCGGAAAGGAATCGGTTGCGACTCGGAAATCCGTGTTTGTTCACTACAGCATATGGTGGGTGGTTTGGTCAGCGACCCGCTAACGCCACGGCTTTCCTGTGGCACTGGGCGCAATCCCCGGAAATCGCGTTCAGGAAGGTTTCCAAGGGGTTAATTTCGGGCGGTTCGGGGCTCGAATCGGTAAAGTGTGAACGAGGCGTAAAGCCTTTGCCCGCATAGATTTTTATCGGCTTCACGGCTTGGGTGCCTGAACAGTGGCTGCTCACGCTGCCGCGTTGGCAAAATAGCCGTTGACCGTCCCGGAATGACACGCGAATTTTGGTAACGTCTGGTTAACCATGATTTCCGCCGCCCGGCCGGCAACCCCGCTTGGAGGCGTGCCGGCACGAGGGACCACGGGTCTGTTGCCGGTGGTCCGGGGCGCGGAAGTCGGGGCGGATCAGCTCCGCTGACCGCGGGATCAGCACTCGGCGACGAGCGGGACCCAGTTGCTCTGGATCGGCGTGCCGGCGACGACGACGCGGTACTCGGCGTCGACCGGGTTGTTGATCACCAGGTTCTGGGTGTAGCTGCCCATGACGATGCCGTTGGCGCCTTTGACCGTGGTGACGGAATAGGGACCGCCGACGGCGCCGCCCTTCTTCACCACGAGGATGTTGATGGTGCCGGGCTTGTTGGTCTCGACCCAGGCGGTCAGCTTGCCATTGCCCGGGCAGATGTTGTTGGGCGGCGAGATGATGCCGAGCTGGATGCTGGTCGGCACGAGCTTGCCCGGGCCGGGGGTGGCGATCTTCAGGTCGAGGGCACTGGCGGCGCCAGCGAGCGCGACCGTAGTGGCGAGAGCGGCGATGCCGAGTTTCACGATAGTCATCAATTCCTCCTTGGCGCGAGCCTTGGAGGAGAAAATGCCGTCGCGCGCTTGAACGCGTGCTGAGGCAAGGGTTTAGCTGACGTTCATCGCCTGGGTCTTCGATTTGGTCGCGCTTTCGAACCGGAAAAGTCTGCAACTTTTCCTGAAAGCGCTCCGCGGGCGGCGTGGCTATTCGGCGAGTTCGGTCAGCACCACCGAAAGGTCACCGGCTTCGGTGGTCACCAGCGCCCGGTAGGGAATGTAGTAGCCGGTTGCCTTGAGCGGCGCGTACCAGACGAGGATGCGCTCGTTTTTGGCGAGATAGGTGGTGATCTCGTTGTTGGTATAGTGCCCGGAAATCGGGGTGTAGTGCATCGAGCACAGCACCAGCGGCCCCTGGTAGCCGGTGCGCTTCGACGTCGCGGTGTCGTCCTTGATATATTTGAGGCTCAGGTTGAAGCGCTCGACACCGGTGAAGATCGGCATCTGCCGGTTGCACAACTGCTGGTCGAGCGCCGCGCCCTTCAGCACGAACGGCGCCAGCATGTCGTTGGCAGTGGTGAGGTGCTTCCGCTCAATTGCCACGCGGTCGATATTGTTGACGATCGGCGGGGCGACCTTGAACGTATCCACGGTGCCGCCGGCATAGGTGACGGCCGCGGTGAAATCCTCGCCGCCGGCACGGGTCAGGATGTGGAACTTCTGCGCCCTCAGGCCCTTGTCGGTGGAGGTCCCGGTCGAGGTTGCCTTGGCGGTGCCGCTTGCCACCAGCTGTGCCAGCCCGGTGATCTTGGCGTCGAGTACCAGCGAATAGGCCGAACCGTTATCGGTCAGATTGATGCGGACATTGGCGATATGGGTGCCGCCCATGGTCACCATGTACTCGGCGCGCGCCTTGATCTCGTCCGCAGCGGCGGGCAGGGCCAGCAGCACCAATCCTAAACTGGCAAGTCGTGCGGCCAATCGCATCGTCTGGCGGAAACCGGCGTTCAACACGGGAACGGACCTCTGGCGGCGTCGCCAAGCGGCGACGCGACGTCACCAGGCAGCGAATCAATATTGCTGCCAAAATGCCGAGCGAGGCTCGGGCTGGCAAGGCATTCGGCGTTCACAAGCTTGACGGGAGGAGCTCAGTTCTCTATGGGAGCGTCCGCAATCAAGAACAGACTCCAGCCCGTTGCGAGGGGATAGTCCCCCGCCGAGGGCCTTTTGACAGGATACTCCAATGGCTCGCCGCTGCGAACTCACCGGTAAGGGCGTGATGACCGGGAACAAGGTGAGCCATGCGCTCAACCGTACCCGTCGCCGCTTCCTCCCCAACCTCCTCAACGTCTCGCTGCTGTCGGACACGCTCGGCCGCACGGTCAAGCTGCGGATCTCGGCGAACGCGCTGCGTACCGTTGAGCACCGCGGTGGGCTCGATGCGTTCCTGCTCAAGGCAGACGACGCCGAGCTGTCGCCCGTCGCGCTGTCGGTGAAGAAGGAAGTCCGCGCCGCTCTCGCGACCGCGTAAGACCCTTCCGAGCTGAAGTTTCGGCCGCGCGCTCCTCGACAGGAACGCGCGGTTTCGCTTTTCCGCCCCGGTCTGATGCCGGCCAGCGGGTTACATAGAGGTGCAGGATATGCTCGCTCGCTTTGTCGCGGCTATTGCCGCGATGGTCGTGGTCGTTACCGCGTCCAACATTCTCGTGCTCTACCCGGTCGAGGCGACGCTCGGCCCGATCAACCTCAAGGATCTCCTCACCTGGGGAGCCTTCACTTACCCCTTCGCCTTCCTCGTCACCGACCTCACCAACCGCTATGACGGCGCGGCGCGCGCCCGTCTGGTAGTGGTTTTCGGCTTCGTCGTGGCGGTCGCGCTGTCATTTTACCTGAGCTTCAATCCGCTGCCGTGGAATGCCGGAGGGGCTCCCGCGACCACGGCGCGCATCGCCACCGCATCGGTGACAGCGTTCCTCATCGGGCAATTGCTCGATATCTCGGTGTTCTCGCGGCTGAGGGCCAGCAAGAACTGGTTCCTGCCGCCGCTCGCCGGGTCGCTGTTCGGCTCGCTGCTCGATACGGCGATCTTCTTTTCCATCGCCTTCTCGCCGGCCTTCGGCTTTGTCGACGGGATCTATGGGGCACAGGATGGTTCGCTCGGCTTCCCGGCGCCGTTCCTCAGCCTCGGAGCCGAGGTGCCACTGTGGGTCTCGCTGGCGGCCGGCGACTTCCTGGTGAAGTTCCTCGCCGCGCTGCTGCTGCTGGCGCCCTACCGGATGCTGATGGGCAAGCTGATGCCGCTGTCGCCGGTCAAGGCTGCCGCGTAGAGCATCACGGATCGGCGCGTGTTTGGGGCGCGCTGTCGCCGAGTTGATCCTTTGCGATCACCCCACCTACGGGATGACAGCCGGTGGGTGGGGTAAGACCGAGACAACCGGTCCCGCCCCACGCAGCCTAGCCATCTACGACCTGGCCCGGCCAGCGGCTCAGGTGCTCGTGGGCGATCCACCAGCGGTCGCCCGCGCGTTTGAGCACCGTGGTGCCGCGCCCGGAACCCGAGATCGGCTTGCCGTCGGCGACAGTTTCCCAGTTGAAGCGGTAGATGCAGGCTGCGGTGCTGTCGCCTTCGGCGATCCATTCGAGCTCATCGAGCCAGTAGTGCTCGCTAGGCCCCATCGCCCGCCAGGTCGCCTCGAACGCCGCACGGATCGCCGCGATGCCGCTATGGGTGCCGTTGGTGAACCAGAACGTCGCGTCGGGCGCGATGAGCTCGGTCAGGAGGTCGAAGTCCTGGCGGTTGATGCGGTCGGTGTAGGCCTCAAGCACATGCTTCGCCGACATGCCTCGTCCTCTTCAATCGGGCAGGCTGAATTCCAGCAGCAGGTTGCGTTCCCAGTCGTTGAAGTTGTTGTCCGACACCAGGGTGATGCGGGTGGTGCCATCGGGGGCGCTGTGGACGGCGAGGGCTTCCATATTGTCGATATCGCCGCCCGCGGCGTGCAGCAGCTGTTCGCCCTTCAGGTGGGCGCCGGCCTTCACTTCGGCCGCCGGGATGCGGACCAGCCGCATCTGGAAGGCGAGCAGCGCTATACCGCGCTCCAGCACCAGGAGGTCGCCATTGGGCATGAAGGCGCAGTCGGTGGGGTTGGTGCCGTCGCCGGAAATATAGCTCAGCGGCCCCTTGTCGTTCTGGCCGAGCAGATAGGCCGAGTGCTGGCCGTCATCGTCGATGATGCCCTCGGTGAGCAGCAGGGTGGAGCCGGCAATGGGGGAGTTGGCGGGGGCGATGCAGACGGCCTCCAGCGTCTCGTTGGTGCGCGTGTCGGTCAGCCATCTGGGGATGTTGACCTCGCGGGCGGCGCCCTGCGGCACGCCGTCGACCAGCGTGAAGTCGGCGACCCGGGTGAGATTCTCGAAGCCGACGCGCACCGCGCTCGGCTTGCCGTCGCGCTCGATCACCGCCAGCGCCTCGGCATCGCGCGAGTAGGCGCGCGGCAGTTCCTTGCCCTTGGAATTCTGGATCGGTTCGACCTTGACGCCGATCAGCCCCATCGGCCGTGCGGCCTCGTCATAGAGCAGTTGGCCGGAGACGAAATTGCCGCGGTCCGAGACCATCACCAGCCGCCCATCCGGACCGGTGAAGCCGAGGCCCGAGAGGCCGCCGAAAGTGTCGGTCTGGCTCTGCATCTCGATGCCGCCACGCCAGACAAGACCCTGCACGCGCTGGCCGATGCCCGCTGACATGAAGCTTGAGATGGGCACCGACGTGACCGTCTCCTCGTCGGCCCGGACTCCCAGCCCACCTGCGACCAGCAGTGCGGCGCCTGCGCTCGCGATCAGCAGTGCCGCTCCGGCGAGACGCGATGCACGCCGCCCTGCGGTCATCCGTAACGGCTCTTGCGGAAGGCGCCGGGCGGCTCTTCGTCGAACAGCGAGGCGAGCTCGTCAGTCAGGGCTCCCGCCAGTTCCTCGGCATCGAGCAGCGTCACGGCGCGCCGATAGTAGCGCGTGACGTCGTGGCCGATGCCGACCGCCACCAACTGCACGGCGGAGCGGGTCTCGATGTCTTCGATCACCTGACGCAAGTGGGCCTCGAGATAGTTGCCTGCGTTGACGCTCTGGGTCGAGTCGTCGACCGGCGCGCCGTCGGAGATCACCATCAGGATGCGGCGATTTTCGGACCGGGCGAGCAGGCGCTTGTGCGCCCATTGCAGGGCTTCGCCGTCGATATTTTCCTTGAGCAGCCCCTCGCGCATCATCAGCCCGAGGTTACGCCGGGCATGCCGCCAGGGCTCGTCGGCTGCCTTGTAGATGATGTGGCGGATGTCGTTGACGCGGCCCGGATTGGGCGGACGCCCCGCCTCCAGCCAGGCCTCGCGGCTCTTGCCGCCCTTCCAGGCGCGGGTGGTGAAGCCGAGGATCTCGACCTTCACGCCGCAGCGCTCCAGCGTGCGGGCGAGGATGTCGCCGCAGATCGCCGCAATGGTGATGGGACGGCCGCGCATCGAGCCGGAATTGTCGAGCAGGAGCGTGACCACGGTGTCGCGGAAATCGGTGTCGCGCTCGACCTTGAAGCTCAGGGCCTGCAGCGGGTCAGTGACCACGCGGGTGAGGCGCGCCGTGTCGAGCAGTCCTTCCTCGAGGTCGAATTCCCAGCTGCGATTCTGCTGTGCCATCAGCCGCCGCTGCAGCTTGTTGGCAAGCCGCGCCACGGCGCCGGCCAGGTTCTCGAGCTGCTTGTCGAGCAGCGCGCGCAACTGGTCCAGCTCCTCGGGCGGGCAGAGGTCGGGCGCCCGCACCACCTCGTCGAACTTCTGGGTGAAGATCTTGTAGTTGAAGACGTTCTGGAATTCTTTGGCGTTGGCGCCGGGCGGCGGCGGATTGGGCTGATCCTCGCCCGATTCCGAGCTGTCGTCCTCGTCGGTCTCGGAGAAATCCATCTCCGCGCCTTCGACTTCACCTTCCTGCTCGGATTGGCCGGGGGTCTGGTCCTCGTCGGCCTCGGCGTCCTCGCTCTCCCCTTCGCCCTGCTCGGGGTTCTTCTCGTCGTCCTGGCCGCGCTCCGGCTCCTGATCGTCACCCTGTTCGGAATCGTCGCTCTCGCCGTCGTCGAGATCGCTGTCGGGCACGAGGCTCAGGTCGCGCAGCAGCTGCCGGGTGGCGCGGCTGAACAGCTCCTGGTCCTCGAACCTGGTGAGGAGCGTCGTCAGCGAGTTGCCGGCGCGCTCCTCGATTTCCTTCTTCCACAGCTCGACGATGGCATTGCCCGAGGGCGGGATGGCTACGCCGGCGACGCGTTCGCGAAGGATCAGGCCCAGCGCCTCGGCGAGCGGGGCGTCGGCCTTGTCGCTGACTTCGGCAAAGTTCTGGCGGAACAGCCGGTCTTCCAGCATCTCGTGGATATTGCCGGTCATGCCGGGCATGCGGATGCAGCCCAGCGCCTCGACGCGGGCCTGCTCCAGCGCATCATAGGCGGCGCGGGCTTCCGGCTCGACCGGGGCGCGCTTGCGGTGCGTTTCGGGATCATGGCTGGCGAGCCGCATGGCCATGGCGTCGCCCTGCCCACGGGCAATGGCGATGTCGCGCAGCGTCGGCAGGCGCGGCAGGTTGGCGAGCCGCGCCTTGTCGGCGGTGAGGATGGGACGATCAGCCGAGAAGCTCACCTCGAGGTCGCGCTTGCCGCCAATGGCGCGCACCGCGGCGCCCATCGCCGATTTGAACGGAGCGGTGGTGTCGGGCTTGTTCTGCTTGGAGCGCGGCGGAGGGGCCATCAGTGTTCTCGTTGGGCAGGCTTGGTCAGGGACATCAGCAGGAACATCGGTCGGGTCAGTTCGGTGGCGCGCCACTCAGGGTGGGCGGCGAACTGTTCGTCCGACGGTTTCCACTCGTCGACGGCGCGATATGCGAAGCCCGCGTCGACGAGGATATTCAACATGGTGCCGATGGTGCGGTGAAACTTCACGATGCCGTCGACGATCCAGTTGGTGACGCGGCGGCCCTCGATCAGGTAGTCGGCGACGGCGAAGGCCTGGCGCCCGTCGGCGGCAGTAACCCATTCGGGTTCGGCGCGGGCGGCATAGATCGGGTGCTCGACCGAAAACACCAGTTGCCCGCCCGGCGCGAGCGCGTCGAACAGCATTTCGGCGATGCGGCCGAAATCCTCGACATAGTGCAGCGCCATGGAGCTGACGACCAGGTCGGCGCTTTGTGGCTCGAGTACCAGCTCGTCGAGGTTGGCGCGCAGATAGGTTACGGTCGGATTGCTGGTTTCCACCACTGCCCGCGCCAGCATCTTCTCGCTGAGGTCGATGCCGAGGACGGAACGCGCGCCCGCGTCGCCGAGCCAGCGGCTCAACTGGCCGAAGCCGCAGCCCAGGTCGACGACGCGCTTGCCGGCAATATCAGGCAGCAGTGCGCGCAACGCCGGCCACTCGCTGGTGGCCTCGAGGCCATCCCGCGAGCGGGGGAATTCGCTGTACCCTGCGAGGAATTTCGCGTCGTCGTAGATATTCTGGGCCACAATGGCCTCCGGCTAAAGCGCTTCACCGTTTCAATGAAACGTCGAAACGCTCCAAGTCTTTGATTTTGTCGCGCTTTCGAACCGGAAAAGTCGGCAACTCTTCCCGCAAGCGCTTCAGGCAGTCACCGCCAGGTTGGCAGCCGATTCCGGCAGGTCTTCGCCGAACACGCGCTGGTAGAACTCGGCCACCACAGGGCGCTCGAGCTCGTCGCACTTGTTGAGGAAGGTCAGCCGGAAGGCGAAACCAACATCGCCGAAGATCTCGGCGTTCTCGGCCCAGGTGATCACCGTACGCGGGCTCATCACCGTCGACAGGTCGCCGTTGATAAAGGCCTGGCGGGTGAGGTCGGCCAGCCGGACCATGTTGTTGACGGTCTTCTTGCCCTTCTCGCCGGTATAGGTCTTGGCCTTGGCCAGGACGATCCCGACTTCCTTGTCGTGCGGCAGGTAGTTGAGCGTGGTGACGATCGACCAGCGGTCCATCTGGCCCTGGTTGATCTGCTGGGTGCCGTGATAGAGGCCGGAGGTATCGCCCAGACCAATGGTGTTGGTCGTCGCGAACAGCCGGAAGGCCGGGTGCGGGGTGATGACGCGGTTCTGGTCGAGCAGCGTCAGGCGGCCCTGGGTTTCCAGGACGCGCTGGATCACGAACATCACGTCCGGGCGGCCCGCATCGTATTCGTCGAAGACCAGCGCGATGTTGTTCTGCACGGCCCAGGGCAGGATGCCGTCACGGAACTCGGTGATCTGCTTGCCGTCCTTCAAAACGATGGCGTCCTTGCCGACCAGATCGATACGCGACACATGCGCGTCGAGGTTGACGCGGACCAGCGGCCAGTTCAGCCGCGCCGCGACCTGCTCGATATGGGTCGACTTGCCGGTGCCGTGGTAGCCCTGCACCATGACGCGGCGGTTGAAGGCGAAGCCCGCAAGGATGGCCAGGGTGGTGTTGCGGTCGAACAGGTAGTCCGGATCCAGCGGCGGCACATGCGGATCGGTTTCCGCATAGCCCATGACCTTCATGTCGCTGTCGATGCCAAAGGTTTCGCGGACGGAATATTGCTTGTTCGGCAGATTGGAGAATTCAGGCATTTCACGAGGCTCGCGGAAGGAAATAGGTCAAGACGGCTGCCTTGGCGGTTGCCGGGCTCTATAGCAGCATCGGCTGCGGCGCGGTAGGGCCGCGCGACAATCGGGCGACAGTCGGGCGGGGGCCCCATTGTGCCGGGCCGGCGGGCACTTGCCGGCATCCATTGGCGGCGCAAATACCGCCATAACAAAGATTCATCCGACCGAAGTCGTCGGACATCGGTTTCAGCGCCCGACGAAGCCCTTGGACTTGAGGTGGGAGTAGGCGGCGATGATGGCGCGCAGCCGGTCCTCGGAACTCTTGTCGCCACCATTGGCATCGGGATGGTGTACTTTCACCAGCGCCTTGTACGCAGCCTTGATCTGCTCGGCCTTGGCGTAGCCCTTGAAGCCCAAGGTCTCGAGCGAGCGGCGGTCCTGCTCGTGCAGCGGCTTCACCCGCTCTTCGGCCGGAGCGCGCTGCTGGTGCCGAGCATAGCGGGCAAACACCCCGAACGGGTCGTTGACGCGTTTTGCGGTCGGGTCGCGCGGGGCGCCGCGCGGCATGCGCGGACCAGTGCCGGCGCCCGGCTTGGCGCCGAACCCCCAGCTCGGGCGGCCGTCGGTTTCCTTCTCGGCGTGCAGGTGGTTCTCCATCTCCTCGGGCTTCATGCCGGCGAAGAAGTTGAACACCTGATTGTAGTGGCGCACGTGCTCGAGGCAGAAATGGTGGTACTGGCCGATAGCCCGGTTGCCCTTGGGCGCCTTGTAGAGCCCAGGCTGGTCACAGCCCTCCCATCCGCAGGCCGGCACTTCGGGCTGCGCTTCGGGTTCCGGGTGCCGAGATCGGATCCGGATGCGGTCAAAATACTTGGAATCCAGCTTCATCAATCCTAGTTACGGGGCCTCGGCCACGCCTCAAACTG